>OHBG01000179.1_pt1 | contig 36799 bp, 42 predicted proteins | sample 1577351 | NCBI WGS metagenome assembly OHBG01 (sample SAMEA3879596, study PRJEB24766) | human gut metagenome | biome: human-associated habitat; feature: feces | place: USA | collected 1985/1987 | reverse complement strand
GCGATAGCCACACCTACAGTAATAACAAACAGCCCCGCATATATATCTCGTTGTCTACGTGCGACTGTCAGCTTGTGCTCCATATTCTTTATTTCTTTCTTCAACTCTTCTAATAATAGCCTCGATTCTTGCAGTTCTTTCTTCACTTCTGTTAATGATGTCGTCGCATTCATCAAGGATTTCTCTGTTCTTTCGAGTTTTGTCTGCAATACTTCCAGCTGCTTCAGCTGCTCCTCGGAGTTCAGATTCAGCATTGTAAATTTCTGCCTGAGTTGCGTTAAGTCCAGTTTCTGCCCAGCCCATTCGGTCTTGAGCTCGTTCCAATCCGTCATTGACATCGCGATAGTCTGCTTTAGCTCTGCTTGATTCGTAATGCTTCCATCCGCAGATACCTGCAAGCAATAGCAGAATGACAACCCCAATAACAAGCAAACCGTAATAGTTGCTTGTTTTAATGTTTTTCCACACATTTAGCCCTCCTGTTTGTAAAATTCTGCTTTGCCCCGAATCAGATCCCCACCCGGCACTAATACTCCACCGTCGCTGTAATCCGGTAAGTACAGCAAATCCCACCGTATATCAGAATTACCGCTTGTGATACCGTAGCCGTCTATTTCTGCAATTTCCGCATGCGTGTAAACATCGTCAGCGGTCAGACCAAGTATTTCTTCTGCTTTGGCGACAAGCATGGCCATCGCCTCAATCTGTGCTTCCGTTGGCGGTTCGTCCCCTAAGTCAATTCCGTCAGGCGAATCATAATAACAAACGGCGTCTTTACAGCAGGCCATTGCAATACCGATTGACCGGCTGTTTCTGCGCCAAGTGTGCGCAAGTCGTTCTGTAAAATCATCATGCAACGTATGATATTCTCCATCACGGGCAATTACGACTGTATAATCCGGCAAATTAACCACATCACCGTCACAACCGGTCCAGTGAAGATATATTCTGTCAATACCGCCTGCTGCCTCTTGCAGTAGTTTTTCAATTTCGTTAAGTGTCATTTTTGTCTCCTCCTTTCAAATTAAAAAGCGATGGTTTCCCGTCGTCTTTTTCGAACACATCCGGTGTGCCGTTTTTATCTTTATCCACAAACATTCGTCCTATACCAAGAATCCCGCCGACTGCCCCGGCAGATAGAAGAGTGGTAATGAATGCTCTTAGTTCCGGCTCGTTTCCTTTTCCGGTTATCCACCAATCAAGCAAGGTCATCAATATATACAGGAAAATACAAAAAATACAAAGTCCCGCATAGAGAATTGACCAGTAAATTAATGGGATTTTTATTTGCGCGAGTCGTCTTTTTATTTTTGTTTTCAGCTTAGTCATCAGAGCACCTTGCCGATAAGTCCGATAACTACCGATATAATAGTAGAGATTAATCCGGCCACTTTGTAAATATTATCTATCCGGTGGTGGGCAGAGTCGGCCGACTGCTCTGCCTTTCCCAGTGCCACCTGCACTTCTGTGATTTTGGGGATCATGGTGGTTATCGTATCGAGTTTCGCTTCCATGCGAGCGATTCGTTCGATAAGTGCCATAATCATCTTTTCGTTATTTTCCATTATTTTCTCCAACAAAAAAGCACCCTTTCGAGTGCTTATATATTAATTAAAAAACTTATCTGGTGTCTGTTTATTAATTTCATATGACCATTCGATTTTAAAGTGTGGCATAATATTAATTGCTACCGTTACTGTTTCTATCTGAGTATTCTTATTGGAAAGCTTCAAGCAAACACCACTTCCCGTTTGGTCTAAGTGAAAAGAAAGTTCCCTGTCCCCCGTTCTCATTCCACAAAAGACAAAGTCTTTCGGAGATTCTATGCACGACACTTTTATCACATTTGTTCCTTCAGGTATAGTCCCCAGTAATCCCTCCTGCAGGTCATAAGTAACGAGGCTTCCAGTAGGCGTGCATGCAATATGCTCAATCGTATCAAGCCTGTTCTTAATTTCTTCCAAAGCATTTTTCCCTAAATAAGTTTCATTCGCCACGCCCGTTGTCACATAATCGCCTTTTGCCTGATATTTACTATCAGATTCTACTTTTGTGTAGGAATCGCCTTTTTTCTGGTAGCGTGTATCAGTTTCCTGTTTGTCGTAATAGTCAAACAGCGGTCTGTTAAACTTGATGAAGGAGACATCTTTAAAATTTATGTTTATATAGGGTTTATGATTCCCAGGGTATATAAATCTTACAAAGGTATCGTCCCATGTACTTTTCTCTACATAGTCGCCTTTCGATTGGTATCTTCCATCACTTTCTGTTTTCGTATATACTGCGGTTTTATCTGCTTTCTTTGCAAGCTCTTCTTTTGTTGCTTTTCCTAAGAGTGCATTTTCTACTATTCCCTTATCCGCTTTCTTTGCAAGTTCTTTGGTCATTGTCCCGGCGAAGTCCGCATCATTTTTCAGGGATTTACCGATTTCTTCTAATGTGTCAAGAGATTCGGCAGACGCACCTATCAGATGTGTGAACCTTCCGTCTACATACTCTGTACTTGCTAATCCCACCAGTGATTCTTTCTTGGCATATTGAGTTAAGTCCACACCGCCCATTGCCGTTTTTAATGCTTGCTTTGCCTCATCGGCTGCCGTTCTCGCTTCCGCCGCTTTGGCCACCGCTTCCGTTTTTGCTTCATCTGCTCTTGCTGAATTGGTTAAGGATCTGTCTGCTTCCGTCTTTGCTTTGGCAAATTCCGCTTGAGCATTCTTTGCTTCCGTTTTAGCTTTTCCCGCTTCCGTTCTCGCGGAAAGCGCCCACGTTCTTGCACTCTGCGTATTTCCCGTTCCGCTTTCCGTGTCGACTGCACCATCCGGCGATGATGTAGATGTCGCCCAATTCTTTGCCGTTTGTGCATTTGTTTTCGATAACGACACTTGCAATTCCGCTTGATTCTTATAACTTAATGCACTGTCTTTCGCCGATACCGCATCATTTTTTGCCTGCACCGCTTCTTCTTTGGCACCCGTCGTCGCCTCTTTTGCCGCCAGTGCCGCTTGGCTGTATGTTTCACTTTCTGTCGCATGGGAAAGTGCTATATTCTTCGCATCTTCTGCTTGTTTAGCTGCCGTTTCTGCGTCGCCTTGCGCCTTTTGAGCAGCAAGCATTGCACCCGCTACAGAAGTTTGGATCTTCTGCTTTTGTGTTTCCCCTTCGGTTTGCACATCTTGAACGGACGTTTTTCCTTGCGCCTTGACGCGCTCTGTTTCGTCTGTCCCTTGTTTCTTTACACTCTCTATAGCCTCAGTCGCATTCCCTTTGATAAGATTCTGCTGTTCTCTTCCTGTCAGTGTAATACCGGCTTTAACTTCTTCACTAAGAGCATTGATTTCATTCTTGGCGGTTTCTGCCGATTTGACAAATGCATTATGTTTTTCTTCGGCCACTGTAGTGTATCCGCGTACTTTCGTTTCCGCCATAACCGCTCTATCGGCATATTCTCTTGCCTTTTCTTCCGACTGCTCTGCTTTACTGCGTGCCTCTTTGGACTCTTCTTTATAGGTCATGGCCATAGACGCCTGCGTCTGCGCCTCTGCCGCTGCCGCTCTTGCCTCTTCCTGCCACCGTTTCACCGGTACATTGATAACAGACTTCCCGTTTTCCGACCACCCGATAGCCGTGTCTTTTTCCGGAGGCGGTAATACTACTTCCACCTCTTCCGTCGCTCCTGCCAATCTCACTGTCCGGGATATGGACTCTTTATTTTCTTGGTCAATCATCGTCAATTTATCCAGTGCTTTCTCGCACACGTCGAATGGCCACTTATCTCCCAGCGACGTAAGCTGCGACACCTGTGTATTACGGTAGATAACAATTTTTTCTCCCGGTGCCAATACAGCCGGCCGTTCTGCTTCTGCCGGTTCTTCTCCTTTCGGATATCCGGGATACAAGACCACATGCTTGTCCATATCTACATAGTAATCACTTGTCAGCGTTTTCTCTCTTCCGTTCCTGTCCGATATGATCACATAAATAAATTTCCTATCCAGCACAGGAAAGGCAAAGGGAAATTCTTTTGTTCTCCCGTCTCCCTGATATACCACTCTGGCCACTGTTTGCTGTATCACTTACGTTCTCCTTTCTTTTTTATCTTTCTGTCAAATAAAATTGAAGCTATAGACTCAAAGGCTGTGGCGTCTGTATCTGTAAAGGTGAGACGCGCGATAGCCCACAGACCGTCGGTGACGGTATCAGATAATCCTGTTAATTTATTAGTGGTTTTGGTTGCCGCCTGTCCTACATCAATCCAATCTTTATTATCCGATTTGACAGCGCTGCCTGTTTTATAAATATCTTCTATAATTTGCAATCCTGATACCTCAGGCACTGCACCGTCGCTATACATCCCCATGAATAGGGAATACATGGCCGGCACGACATCTCTTGCAACAGGAAGTCCGCTGACGGGTCCATTAGATGCATAGGAGTATCCCAATCGTCCCAGGAAAGTGTATTTATCATTCCCTGTTGCCTGATCAATAAGATACCGTAAGGCACCTTCAAAGGCGGCGCCGAATAAATACCAGAAAATAAAAGACCGAATCAATTTTCCCGGTCCTTTCCCGTCGACAATGTCATATCCTCCGCGAATGAATTGGTTCAGTACCAGAGAAGTATAACTATAAAAGGGAAGGAGCTGTGATAAAAATCTGCTTTTCACTACCGCCGGACGATCTTTCATTTCACCGCTTCCGAAGGTTTCCCTTACGATCTTATCTGCTCTTCTGACCGCTTCTTTTTCTATGTCTTCGGCGGTCATATTTCTTTTCATTTGTAATTCAAAAACGGTATTGTTATAGGTTTGTATCCATTCAGGAAGAGAAAACATAAAGTCCGTTTCTGCAATCAGCGAGAATCCGTATTGGTCGATGATTTCTTTGCCGCCTTTTATCTTTGATACCGCTTTGGATGTTCCTCTGTCTTCTTTCATCCGGAGCCCTCTTGCCAAGTCTCTATCCATGGTAGTGGCTCTTTCTTTCATGAAGGAGGATTTTTCAAAAATAAACGCTCTCTGCTCCCTGTATTTATCAGCACCGCTCATATACATATCAGATAGGCCGCGAATAAAATTACGGGCCCCTATCTTTTCTATGACCAGAGGAATATTTGCCATGTTTAATAGAGCGGTAGATACGCGGTAACCCATAGTTGCCATTGTAAATTTTTTGCGCATCCTGTCCAGGTATCTTTCAAGATTTCCCAGCTTATCTACCGGATCATGCCAACAGTCCGTTGCCCATTGTAATAACCGCCTATGTGCTTCCGAGCCGTATTTATCCGTAATAGCTTCCGCCACATCTTTCCGGGCAAGAAGTTTGTAAATATCCGCAGTTGTTTCTCTCATAGCAATATGATTGATACTTTCATTGATGTACTCAATATAAACTTCTAAATCGTCCCGTATATATTGTCCGCCGGAACCTTCCGCCCTTTTTTTAGTCGAGCCCATTCCTATATTGAAAGTATGACTTCCCAGCATTTCTTTCCGCACAATATCATTGAGTTCTCTTTCTTTCGTTTTACTGGAAAGTTCCCCATCATATTTAATCGGGTAATACATACCCTTTATTTTTCTTCCGTTTGAAAGAATAATCGTCTGTCCAGGTACTTTGCCTAAAGGGACTCCATATAAAGAATTTTGGACGATATTCCTCTGCGGCCAGTAGGAGTTAATATGCTCCCATACGGCTTCTACAAAATCCCAATCTCTGTTATCCATGTATTTTTCCAAAGCATTCATTATGGCATTGTATGTCATACCGTATGTTTCAGAGACTCTTTCCTGATTGGTTTTAGTCCCCATATTGAGTGCTATGGACAGTAATATTTCTTTGGTAACAATAACCGGTTTACCATCTACATCTTCTGTCAATTTATATATTTTATCTGCCCTGATTTTTCTCCAGGTTTCTCTGTCCGGATAGATATTCATAATTTCTTTGAATTTTTCTCTTGCCTCCGATTCAAGCTTCCGCTTCACTTGAAACGCATTATCCATCGGCTTATAAATCAAGTTGTAAATTTCCGGACCCATTCTTTCTATAAAGATTTCCGGTAAGACCAGTTCCCCCACCCAGTTTCCGGCTTTGTCTTTTACCTTTTTAAGCTTTGTTTCCCCCAGCTTCTTCAGCTTTGGATTTTCAAACGAAATCCCCATCTTATCCACAATGATTTCAGCAGCATCGGAAAACGATAAGAGTTTTCCATTCTCTCCGGTAAAGGTATTCCCCTCATACTCTCTTCTCCCCATTTTATAAACTTCTTTACATACCTCGACCAGCTCGTCAAAATCCACTACCGGGAGATCTCTTATATTGGTTTTGTCTTTTCTTTCAAATATAGTCTTAATCCACTGGGGTACAATATCTTCCGGTGACTGTCCTTCCATGACGGATAAAACGTCTATTTCAGCATTTAGATTTTTCCAATCAAAGGGTGCAGGATTTCCGGCTCCGTCTAACGGAGCGTTTCCGTCTTTTGTAATAAGCCCCAATTGAAAAGCCAGGTGGTGGATAAAATACCTGGCATTATTTTTCATTTGTATGGATGAATCTCTTTTGCTTACGCGGTTAATTAACCCGATGATTCCATATTTTTCCAGTCCGTCTTTATCATAGATATCGGTAGAGGCTTTAGGGTTTCCGTGCAATACGGTTCTTATATGGTCATCATATTCTTTGGCCATGAGGGCATTGTAAGAAAACCGGAGTTGTCTTTGTTTCCTGTATGCTGCCGTTGACCAGTGTCTTTCTTTCATGGCCTCTGCCGCTTTTCTTCCCTCCGCTTCGGCTTTTCTATTCCACCATTTATAATTAGTGGCTTTATAGATTTCCTTTCCATAAAGGAAGGCTCGTGCCTCCTGTTTCAGGTCTGCAGGTGTGTAGTAGAGTGAAGCGGCTGCTTCATTTAGCCCGTTTTGTATACCGGCGATTTGCAGCTTGAGTTCCTCAATTTCTTCATTCTTAACTTTATCCCCATGCTCTTCATCTTCTTTTGTCAAGAGTCCGTTTTCTTTTTTGATTTCATAAATGACTTTCCATTCTGTATTTTTGACATCTTTCTTCTCTATTCTTTCTAATTCCAAGAGTGCGGCTGCAGCTACTCTTCCATATTTTTTAATTCGTTTGCCCAGCATTTCTTTTTCGATTTCCGCAAGCTTGGCTTTCCCTTCTTCCGACTCCATTTTCTCTTCCGCCAGCCTACGAATATAATCTTTATCTGACAAACTGCTTTTGAAGTTTTCTCTTTGCGTTTTTTCGAAATTTTTGACTTGTTCTTCTATGCTCCCTCCCGCTTCTTTTACAGCTTTTATATAGGTTTCTTCCGTATATCCTTCCGCCTCTAATGCTTTGTTCCACATTTCTTTTGTAGGAAACAGGTTTTTACTTCGCAATGCTTCCAATCTGTATACAGGGTTATATATCAATTGCTCTTTAAATGTTTCCATCATCTCCGGAAGTTGCCTTGTTTCAAAGTTCTGCATTTGTTCCCCTTTGATTTGGTGCATGAAATAGGATAATGCTTCTTCCTTAATGGTTTCTTTGATATCCTCAAGCCAGCCGGCTACATTTTCTTTTTCCGTCTTTGTATAGTCAATTCCCGTATCATAGATGGTATGCAGTCTTTTTTCTGCTGACCATGCATTGATTTCTTCCTCTGTGGCGAGCATATGGTCAAATATGTCTTTTATTTCCGCAGGCGGCTCTTTCAGTCCCAATGCTTGCTGTGGGTTTTTCATGATCTCTTTTGTCGTCCTGTAAACAGAAATCATCCATTTTTTAAACCGCCGGAAAGCACCTTGCAGTTCTTTAGTCGGCGCTTTTCCTGTCATGAGATACCTTTCAAAGCCTCTTGCAAATCGCTCCTGGATAAATCGTTCTTGTAATTCTTTGTCCCGGGGATTTTGTTGTATTTCTTTTTCATAGGCATTAAATTCTTTTTCAAGAACCGTCCCTTTATATTCTTTCATGACCTCCGGTGCATACATAGCCCAGGCACGGATATCCATTCTATCCTTTTTTGCCTTTTTCAAAGCCGCTTCCATCTGCGGGTTTTCTTTGGATATTTCTTCAAACTCTTTATCTTCAGCTATCCGGCTGAGCATAGAAAGCCACCAGTGGGCTGCTTCGTGGACGACTGTACTTTGATTGCCTGCAGAAAAAATGTGAATGGCATTTTCTCCTGCATCATAAGCCCCTGCGTATTCTTCCTTCTTTTGGTAGTATTCTGGATTTTCATTCTTTAGCTTGACAAGGTCTGTTTCATTTGGTACGCTTTGAATATCTAAAAGAAGCTTATTGCTTTTAGGAGGTTGGGGCAAATAGAGCCCCGCTGTACCTAAAAGTTTGGTAAGCTTCTTTTTGTTGCCATAACACATACGCCCTGCATTTATTTCATCATAAAACCATTTTATATTCGGACGTCCTTTATAATCTTTTCCGTATGCACTAGTAATAAAGTTCATATAATATCCATTAGATGTGTCTACAGGATTACTTGATATATCCAACGCAAACGGAACGACAATCGGCGACTTGTTTTTATCTTTTAACTCTAAAGCAACGACTAATCTGCCTTTTTTTGTTTTTGATTGGAACACAGCAACGGGATCTGTTAGTGCTCTCGGAATTTGTTTTACAATGTTCTCATCCAATTCATTGCTGTGCTTTCCATGAAGGAGCTTTGATAAAACAGTTGTACTTGTTTCTACCGGCAAAATTTCTGCTCCGACAAGTTTCATCACCAAAGGCGTTGTCATTACTTTTACATTCCCGCTCTTAAGTTTCCCATCCATAAAAAGGTCAACATTATGAGAAAATGCCGCTTCGTCCTGTGCCAGTTTCGCTTCTGCCTCATCATAAGCTCCTGCGTATTCTTCCTTCTTTTGATAATAAGGCATGTTCTCCATATCCTTGACATTTTGGAGCATTTCCTTTATAGTAACAGTAGAAAAAGACCCATTTGGCCCACCCACAGGGTAACCAATCCCTGATGTGGGGATGGGTCTTTTTTCTATGATTACATCGTATAAGTTAAGTTCCTTAGGCAACAAATTAAGTGTTCCGTTTCTCTCTTCCGCCACAATGCGAACAGCATATACCTGTTCCCCGACTTTTACGGGAACATAGAACCGGTGATACATCTCTACATCAGGTTTTTTTGTTTTTTTCTGATTCTGTTCACTTTCAATAAGGACAGAGTGTCTTATCAAAGTTCCAATAGACTCTATACTCTTTATCCTTGTCTTTTCTTCTTTTTGAGTTAAAACCTTAACGCTTGAATATACAATATGCCGTACTTGTTTAGAAGTTGGCAAGATTGATAAAATGGCTTTTTCATCTGCCGATGTAAACGTTGCCCCCTCTTTCGCCATGTTTCTAAGCAATTGTACTAATTCTTTTTTTGTTATTCCCGGTTTATATGTATTTGTCAGGTCTACTATTCGGACTTTCTCGTCAGGATCCACATCTGCATTGACAGGCTGATTGTATTCTTCTTTCTTGACGATTCCCAATTCTTTCTGTATAGTAGATATAGAAGAAAGAGACTGACCGGCCGCGCCCTGCGTCTTCTTTATAGAAGATGAAAGACGTCCGGCAGCTCTTTCTTTTATTTTGCTGTTAATACCTTCTTTTGTACCTTTAGCTGCGGTTTTAAACCATACATTCCCCTCTGGTGTAAATTCCAAACATACATAATAAGATGATAACTTCCCATCTACTCTACCGATAATTGTAATTCCATTAAATTTCCCCTTGTAATCACCTTCACCCCAATTACTTATATCCACTCCGTAGATACTGTTTATATTTTGCTCAATATCCTCTAAATTCTCTTTGGTTAGTCCATGTTTTTCTACCGCATGTCGTACATATGATTCCGCATAAGTAACTCCGTTATCATCGGTATACTTTATCTTATTAACTTCTTTCCCTTCCGCTTCACCTTTCTCTATCCGTTCATGAAACTGGCTCAAACTGACTATACCCGCTTTTCTTACATCAAACATAGCCTGTTCATAACTTTTGTCTGTACCGTAGTTTTGGACTTTGCCGCGATTCACTTGAAGTGAGGCAACGATATTTTCTATCGGTAATTTGTACATCTCGGAAAAATTATCCACCATACGGGCATATATAAAAGCACTTTCTCTTTTGGCTTCTGCTACTTTGGCAGGAGCATTTTTCAATGCTTCTATGGTGGGCATATAGACCATGTTGTAGGCTTTTTCTGAAAGGAGTGTCCTTTCTGTAATCTCTTTGGCGTTCAGCCCGTTGATATAGCCTTCCAGCTGTTCAAAGGTTTCCGCTTCTTTTCTGGCCTGCTCTATCGTATCCAATGCTTGTTTTCTTTCTTCTTCAGTGTAGACGGCGCTATCTATTTCTTTTATGGTTTCTTTTTCTGCTATGTCATAGAGTTCTCTTTTATTTGGCTTTCTTCCATATTTCTTCCACGCATCGGAGTACCATGCTTCGTTGTTCGACTGCCGGATATATCTGTCACCTACATGTCCTGTAGTATCTATTTCTCCCGTTTGGTAGTTTTTGGCTCCTGCTTCTACGGGTACCAGGTCAATGCCAAGAGGTGTATAGCCGGCATAATGGTCATATCCGATCAGATCTCCATAGGCTTTGAAGGCTTCTTCTTTAAGTTTTTTATAGTTTCCTTTGATATCGTCCATTCCTTCTGCAAAGATTTTGCGCATGGCTTCTTTTTCAAGTCCCTCTTCAAAATCTCTTTCTAAAATGGTTTCTGCCACTTCCTGTTCTCGTTTTTCTTTGGTTTGGTTCACAAGGTTTATTGTTTTTATTAATCGTTGTCTTGCTTCGTTAATTTCATGGATTGTTTTTCCGTTTTTATCAAAGGCGGCATAATCAGAAAGTATACCGGCTGTTTCTTCGTTGACTTTCTGCATGTATACGCCTGATTTCAGTTCTAATTGGGAGCCGTCTTTTACGGCACTGTCTATTTGTTCTTTGGTTGCGATTTCTTCTTCCACAAGGCGATTCAGTGCTTCTCTTCCTTTTTCTGTTTCTGCCGCGGTAGCTGCATCTATATAAACGGTGCCCATTCCCGCTTTATCCATTTGTGCCTGTGTCTTTTGGGCAAATATGTTGGGAGATATTTTAAATATGGCATTGCTGTCTCGTTCTTTGAGAATGGTATTTGTCATATTTTTTTCATTTTCCCGGTAGTAGGCTTCTCTGGCCATGGTCCAATCTTCTTTGGTCAGATTCTTGAGTCCCATATAATTTCCTCCGCCGGAAAGAACGGCCCCGGGCAGTCCCATCCCTATCGCCGCCGGAAGTGCTTCAAACATAGCACTTACCGCACTGTTCCACATCGCTTTAGCATTAATGGTTTTATCTTTCCCTACGAGCCATTCATCTGTAGTAGAAATCAAATCCTGCCATCCCTCTTCTGCAACTTCTGCCGCCGTGCCTTTTACATATTGCTTCGCTGCTTCTTTCGCCGCATATTTCCTCATGGCTCCACGACTGGCAGATAGAAGTTTGTTCCTTGTGGACGCATTCATGATTGCCGCCTTGGCTATTCCTTTACCAAATACCTTTCCCAATGTGCCGTAGGCAACAGTCATAAGTCCCGTTTCGACAGCCGCTTGCATGACCGCTTCTCTATCGGCCATTTTTTTCGCTTCCCCGTCGGTATACATTCTGCTTCCGTCGCTATTCCTTTTATTCACCAGTCTGTAGTAGTTACTTCCTGCATTGGAACGCAAAGAGGAATAAAAAATAGTTGCGACCAAAGCCGCGCCTACCAAAGGGGCACCTACCACTGTCATAAGTCCTACTCCTGCGGCAAGACCTACAGGAGCACTTCTAAGCATTTGCGTGGACATCATGGATATTTGTTTTACCGTTTCTGTAGCAATGATTCCCGGAATGGATTCCCCTTCATATTCTTTCGTTTGTTTGTTAATTTTCTCTATCCGGTTGTTCATTTCATCAATGGTAATTTCTCCATTTTTAGCCTTGTATCCGATTTCTGAAATTTGATCCATATTCTGACCGGCTTCCCAGGCATTGGCAAAAGTTTTAAATGTTTCTTCCAAGACTGACGGCTCCCCGGTCATGCTCAAGGGACTTGCGCCTACTATAATGCCCCGGTCATGGAGAATCTGGTCTGCTTTCTTTAAAGCCAATGATGCAGACACCGGATCGTCCATCGCTATACCTACCAGTTCCGGATAGAGTTCTTTTAATGCATTTGCGGAGAATGCTTTCCCCTGCATGATTTCCTGTGTCCTCATCCATGCATATTGATTCTGTGCCATCTCATAGGCTTCTTTGGAATCTACCAGCATTTGTGCAGGAAGTCCCAAGGGGTCTCCTATCTCATGGGCTTGTTGGAGTCTTTTTTCTTTATCCGGATCGGGATCATACAGATTGCTATAGATGTCCATACTCATACTCCGGAGTCTGTTATCTGCCCATTCGGAAGCTGTATTTTTTATTCCTTCTGCTGCATAGCTTATCCCGTCTCCTATTTTTTGTGCTATATTCTTAGGCTCTGTATGAGGCGTCGTATCAATGGTGGGCGTCCCCCTTAGATCTGTATTCGGGTTGATTGGCTGAATGCCCAATAAAATTCTATCGACTCTGTTCTTGACCACTTTATCTACGGTTTCATCTTCTTCTATATTCGTGCTTTTTGCCCATAATTCGTCCATGATTTTTCTCCTCAATAGTCTTCTATGTTCACTTCTTGGTTTTTGACTTTTTCCCAGTCTTCAGCAGGTATATAGTGATGTCTTCCGTAGTAATCTTCGGCATCGATTCCTTTATCATCATAGGTATATGCCACACTCTTTATACCAAGTTTCATAAGTTCCGCCGGACTGGTCTCATTGCTGCTCATTCCGAAAAATCCATAGTCCGGTCCTATTTTCTGCTGTGTATACGCTTTTATCCACATTCCTTTTCTCTCAAAGGAATTAGGCTCTCTTCCGTTCTTATTTTTAAAAGCAAAAGCCTCCTGCATCACTATTTTTTTAGCTTCTCCATAATGTTTCTGTATATCCGGCTTTCCCATACCTGTCATTTCCATGACTTCTGTTTCGGTATCGTGGATTTTAACAGAATATGGTCCTTCTCCCGCTTTTGCTTTTTGAAGTTCTTGTGTGAGTTCTATGATCTGTGCCGGACTGAATCCGTACCCTCTTGTTTCTAACTCTTTTAAGGTGCGGTCCAAGTCTTCTTTGCTCATAATATCTGTGCCGATACTGGCCTTGATACCGGCGAATGCTTTATTCTGTGCTTCAGCTTTTCCAAATCCGCCATTAGATTTTTGCTGATTCATTGTGTGCATAGCACTGAGCCTCATACTTCTATAAGCTCCGCTTTCTAAAAGCTCCGGATTTTCTATGCCTCTTTCTTTTATAAACTCATAGATATCTTCCACGGATTTTCCATTTTCCTCCATATCCATGAGTTGTACTTGCATATCATTTATCATTTGTGCTTCTTTTGCTTTTTTCGCTTGGACTCGTTCTCCAAAAACAGAGAGGAAGGAGTTTCTTTCGGTATCTTCCAGTGCGGCTTTTTCCTCGTCAGACATCGGAGCCGGTGCAGTATATTCTTTTGCAAGTTCTGTAGCGCTGGCCGCATATGATTCCTCATGGTCGGTAAAGTAACCATGCTTTTTCATGATGTGAACTACATCTGCCGCTGATTTCACGCCTTTTATTTCTTCCGGTGTACAGTTGGTTTTTATCCAATTTACATAACTTATTGCAGAATCTTCCGGTGTTGCGTACTTTTTAAATTTTGCTGTGGTAGAGTATGCCTTCCCATTTTCGTCACGTTCCCAGGTATTGAGTTCCTGCCATTCTCCTTCACCGTCCCATTTATACCCAAAGTAATTATTTCCAGGTGCGCTTTCTCCCCGTCCCGATTCATGGGCGGCAATGGCAAAGCCCCAAGACGGATTCCAACCTAATTCTTTTGCAATCTTATCTCCTATTCGCCCCAATGCGGTTTCATTTGATTGAGCCGGTAGCTGTAACGGATTTTCTTTTCTGTATGCTTCCCATGCTTCTTCTTTTGTTTTTCCCAGCATTTCCGGGTTTTTATCCAACCATGTGCCGGCATTTTCTTTGGTTGTTTTTACAATCCTTTTTCCGGTAAACAGGGTTTCGTATTTCTTGAGAACCGCTTCATTTCCTCCTTTTGCTCTAAGTTGCCTTATAAGCTTATTTCCTCTTTCATAATCATTAGATGCAGCTAAAGAAGCCAGAACGGTTTGTGCGGTATGGTCCAAAATCTCTCTTAGCTTAATGTCTATTGCTTTTTCATCCATGCCTGTTCCCGCCATAATCGCCCTTGATGTCGTCTCCATGTTCTCATAGACACTTCCAAAGCTGTCCGGGTTCCGTATGATGGCATTGATGGAATTTTCATTCGTTTCTGTCATTTGGTTGCTTGCGTATTTCAGCAGTTCTTGTCTTTGGTATTTATCTATCGTTCCCAAATGTGACGTGACTGATGTTTCCACTTCTTTATGAAAAGCCTCTCTGGCGTAATCTGAAGTGACTCCATATTGCTTCATGATTTCGTTACGGATTTTTTCTTCGTTTTGCCGGTAGGCTTCTTGTAATCCCTCCGCATTTTTCCCTTGCATGACGTTGGTCAGTCCTTCTTTTTCGTCATACAAAAGCGAATTGATTTTTCTTTGATAATCGTTTGTGGCATCAATCACTCTGTCATTTTGGTCTTTCATCCATCTTTTTTGTTCTTGGTCTATGACTATGCCGAGAGTTTGATTCATGGCTTCCAGTCCCGTTGTGTTCCCGCCGAATGCATTGGGATCTGTTATGGGGTTGACTTTGGCTTGTGACAGGTTTTTATGTACATCTGCATTAAACTGGGATAGTTGCATTTGTTTTTCCCCCTTACACGCGCCACGGATCAAAGGAATATCCGATTCCTTTTCCTATTATGCTTTTTGTTTTGGTGAGGCTTATTTTCGGGTAGCTTCCTTTCCATATATCGGTTGTGTAAAGCGGCTTGGGTGACCCATAGGTCAAGTTCCCTTCTCCCAAATTTCCCTCATATCCGGTTCTGTATGGAACGTCTCCGCCCTGAATCTCTTTAGGCACTTTCCCCGGTTTAAATGTTTTATACGCCCCATACATCGATACGGCCGTATTCATCCAGTTCGCCAAGCGTTGCTGCTTCGCTTGTGTTTTTGTATTTGCCGCACCGGCACGAGCCGCATGTGCCTGGTTGGTATAGTTGATTTGGTTTCTATAGGCATCCAGTGTGTCATTCCTTTGATTCCCCAAAAGATTCATGCTGTTTTGACGATACTCTTCTATGGCACTGGCATTGGCATCAATAAGGCTTCCTGCTCCGCCAAGACCTGAGGCTCCGGCTGAGGCAATTTGCTGCCCCATGACAAGACGGCGCCGGCTGTCCAGTTTTTGCTGTTCTCTTGCGTAGTTTTCTGCAATTTGTTCTCTTTGCCTTTCCATGATTTTTGCATTTTGATTGGCTGCTTCTTCTTGCTGATTATAGGCAGCTACTTGCGCCGCCGTTTGCTGTCTGATTTGTTTATCTTGGCTGACTCCTGACAGAAATTGCAATCCGATCATGGCTCCCATTACACTACACATCATTCCCTCCTATTCTGAATCTCACAAATATTTCGTTTTGATATTCTGTTTCTTCTATAAAAACGGCTCCGGCATGCTTGATGTACCGGAGTGCTTTTGTGTTGTCTTTATGTATCCAATTTTCCATATATGTATATTTTTTCAGACAATCTTTTATGTAGTCCATACCGCATTTTACAAGGGCCTTGTGATAGTTGTTAATCATTTCCGTTCCCAAAGCCCATATGATATGGTTCTTCTTGACAAAGCCGAATACCATAATGAGTTCTGCATTGGCACCTCTGGCGGTATATACTTCATCGGAGCATGTAATAGATTCATAAATCGCCTGTTCTTTTTCTTGCCCCAGACATTCTATTTCCCGGGCATCTTCTTTTCTTAAATAAGTTGCCATTATCCTTACCGTAAAGAAACACCTTTTTTTATTCAGTGGATGTATCGTTACGTTCCCATACTTTTTATCCATCCAGCACGACCTCTCTGATTACGGCTGACAGGTTAAACGGATAGGCTTCATCCGATGTTATGATTGTGCGACCTTGTAATTCAAAGCCTTTATTCGGCATCGTAATTTTTTTATCCCCGTTGTAAAGTGTCACTTCTTCATCAGCAAATTCATCATATTTTATGGGAATCATGTGATTTCTTTCAATTCCTATTTTCCCGCCCAATGAATTGGTAAGCCGGAGTGTGACTGCCGTGATTTTCTTCTTTCTTCCCTGCAGTGTTCCTTGTTTTGTATTGATTTCCAGATTAGGAAGTTCTACGGTCATCGTATAAGGAATACCTGCTATCATGTACGATGCTTCAGAGGGAATCGTAAACGTCCCGTTTTCATCCGTCTGTACTTGATTGAAATACCGCCCGTCCGCTATAACTCCAATCGTCCGGTTTCTCAGATGGTATATATTCCCCTCACGAGCCGGCCCTTCTATCCTTACAGCAGCGTCCAGCATGATATAGTCTCCCGGATGATTTGTATCCTGACTGTTGGCCATGCTTTCTATATACATGTCCCCGTCTCTTTCAACAGCTATGTAGACCGTGTCTGTATCTCTGTTTTCTATATTGCAAACTGCTTTGATATGTCCTTCTGTTTTTATTCTTGACCAGGCGTATACTTTTTGGTCTTGGATATAGGACATACAGGCCATTGTGCCATCGGTCAGTACAAAGTAAAGTTTTGAGTCCGGATCTTGCATATAGGTCATGTCCGTAATAGATTTTCCCCGCGTAATGTGCTTGGCAAGCAGTGTCAGATCGGGACCGTCATAAGAGTCCGATTCAAAGCTGTATTGCATATCTCTTACCGTTTTCCCCCTGTGTTGTACAAATATAATCCGTCCGCCAATAGAAACCGGAATGATGTTTGTGCAACCTCTTGAGGTTTGCATTTTAGGATTTGCTTTTGTCGGCGTTACTGTAGAGGAACCGGAAAGAATCCATTCGTTTCCGCCGGTCAGGATGACCAGGTCTGATTCCGGTATCAAATGTTCAATCGTTTGTTGTTTTCTGTTAATAAATGCCAGGGCAACCGCTGAGTCATCCGTAATGGTTCCTCCCGTTTTCTCTACGGAAAAGTTATTATAGTCTCCCGTTCTGCTCATCCAAAGCATGTACGGTTGTTTTTTTGTGGCCGCCAAACACAGACGGTCTTGAAAGAATCCGATAGCGGAAGGATATCCGAATTCTTTACTCCATGCTTCCAGACAAACAAAGGACGCCGTTTCTGTATTCGCCAGCCTATCCATGACTTCTGCCCTGACTTCTGTCGGGGATATGTATTCTATAATTTTAACAAGTCCCACGTGAGTATAAGGAAGTATTGTCAATTCTGCCTGTCCCGGTTTCTCTTCATCCGATTTGGTAAACTCTACAATCATTCTCAGCTTTGTATATTCTTCTACCGTTCCGGATTCTGACGCATTAAAGTCATCATTTGATTGATAACTTCTGTACTCTTTCCAGTTTTCTCCGGTTTCGCTTTTTTGTAATGTGATTTTCCCTGTCCAAATTCCATGAGTAATCAGTTTCCATGTATTTCCGCATACTATTTCTTTTGATGTTCCGCTTTCCTTTTGTGTCACTGTGCTTGAGGAAACTTCTTGATTGATCTGCAGTTTTTCACCGATCATATTTTCCGAAAAATAGTTCCGGTTTGTTTTTAAATGAATCTCCCCTTTTGTTCCCGTAGGTGTAATGGTCAGGGCTTCTTCGTTTTTGATTTTTACCCATCCGTTTGTTCCGGATTCTCCTTCCTGTATCATCAAATACCGTCTCCAGCCTCCACCTCCACGGGCTGTTTGTCCCCCTCCTTTTCCGCCAAATCCTCCATTCCCGCGATTGATTCCGTCCTGATCGTCCGGCTTCCCTTCTTCTCCCCCCAAGACTTTCATTCCCGCATAGGTTTTTTCTTCACCAAAAGAGGAGCCTTCACCCGGACTGCCCGGCTTTTTTTCGTCTTCTTTGATACCGCCGGTTCCTCCTTTTCCTACTACAATCTCATAGGTTCTCCCTCCTATAAGATATTTTTTAGCGGTTATGCATTCTCCGCGTCCTCCGTCTCCGCCGATATGACTTTGTGAACCTGATGCACCGCCACCTCCGCCACCGGCTACTTCAATGGTGTAATAGGCGCTCTTGGGTGCAGTAAATGTATATGTGCCCGGCGTATTGTATATGGAATCGACTTCTCTTTCTATATTGGTTGCCAGTGTACTGTCAAAGTAGGGTCTTGCTATATCTAATTCGTCTATCTTCCAGTTTGTGTCACTATACCTGGATAGTTTTTGTACCGGATGTGTTCCCGACGCGATAAACATAACATCGGCAGATTGGCACATCCGGAGACGGGATAGTTCTGCTTCTTCAAAGGGCGTCATGAGTTCTATTCCCATATATTCTCCGTTTTTCCATATCCGTATATACCGGTCTCCTATTTCCAACATGTACGAACCTTTTTGTGTCGTAAATTCACGAAGAATAACTTTCTTTTTGTTATACTTGGTTTTTCCGCAATACAAGGTACCGCCCCGTTTATATACAGCCCCATAGGGTCTTATGTAAGCGTTTTCTGCAGTAAGCAAAGCGGATGCGTATTTGTCCAGGTCAATACGGCTTGCCACTTCCGGGGCTATTTCTCCTGTGGCAAAAGACGGCTGGATCATGTAGATGGTTTCTTGTGGCATATTATCTTCTCCCGTCTATATACTTATGGGGAAATATGGTTTCTTTATGGTCTTCTATGACACTGTGGTGCTTGGCATTGATCAGTGCCTGCTGCATAAGTTGATACTGTTGGTTGGCAGCACTCGGACTGCCGGATAACGGAACGGCTATGTTGGCCGCCAATGCATGGGAAAGAGCGTCAATAAAATAATCTGTGAAAAGTTCTCCATTTTCTTCGTCTGCCGTATAGCTCGCATAAGCATGCGGAATGTTTGTGCAGATTCCTTTGGCCCCGTCATTGATGTTTATAACCAGGTGATTTTCTTTCCTAATCTCTCCGGTATATGGACTTTCTCCATCATAGAGTTCTCTGATGACCAGGCATTGGGCGGGATAGGCGTAGACATAGTCCCATCTTGGTATTTTTTTATCTAATAGGGCCAGTTTTACATATCTTTCTGCAAAGTTCCACCGGTATTCCGATAATAGTTTCCGCCTCAGGTGGTTGTAAAAGAGTTTGCACTGTACCGCTTCTTCTCCTTTTTCTTCCAGCGATGCAATCCGCCCTTGCCCGATATAGGCTAAAGCCATGTTACATATATCTGTACTGTTCATTCTGTGTATTTCCTCCTTTTCTCTATCCACTACCCATCGTCGGTAGTACATATAGAAAAAGAGGTGACGCTTTCGCGTCGCCCTCTTTATCCGTATCTTTTCACAAGCTGAATGAGTTCTTTCTTCGTCTTGATTGTTTCCGGAATATTCACACCGGCAAGAATCAATTTGGCACGGAGTTCATTGGCACTCATATTTTCTAATTTTCTTCCGCCGGAAAGCTTTGGAAAATGAATGGCTTCCATTAAACAAGCTCCACATCAGGGGTCAGGAATACCCGGATTTTTCCTGTAGATGCGCCCCCTACAGTCACTTGCAGGAACTTCTTTACTCCTGCCGGAACTTTTACGGCAGCGCCCGCCCCTTCTTCTTTTCCCAGTGTCAGGGTTGTCAGTGTTACCGCTCCGCTCATATCTTCTTTGTCAGAGGTTTTAAGCGTCAGTGTCGCATCTGCCGAAAGCGGAGAAAGGGCAGTGCCTTTCATCCAAAGAGCGTGATAAGCGTCTCCGCCGTTTCCGTTGGCTACCACATTCGATGTGGTTCCTTTCGCAAGATCCTGTTCGTAAAAAAATGTATTTTCTGCATCGATAAACATGTTCTTTCCTCCTTATTTTGCTTCTGTAATGGCATCTTCCGTATCTACCAGGGCATCTTCTTTTTCTACAAGAATACCGTTGACTGCAATTTTTACAACACCGTCCATGAGTTCACGGCGGGTAATGTAAGCGTTGTTTTTATCGTTATAGTAGAGGGTCAGGAATGTGTACATTTCCGGGGATACATACCATTTAGCACTGACTCCGCTGTTGAGGTTTCTCATACGCCCTTGGGCACGAATCATAGATTCGACAACCGCTCTTTTTTGTTCCGGTGTGGCTCCTTCTTGCGCCAGCTTCCCAAGGTCAATATTTCTTACCGCCGCTACCATTTCCGGATCTTTAACGGCCAGTCCCGGCTTCCAGTTAAACAGTGTGGATAAAGCACGGTAGGGATTCCCGTTGGCATCAAAGGCATCTACTTCTCCCAGGTCTTTTCTCTTGAGTCCTGCATAACCGTATTTGGGATAAATGCCCATGACGGAACGATCTCCCCATCCTACCAGGTAGGCGGAGGATAGTTTTCCTTTTCCTGTTCCTCCGGCATTGATAACCTGGTAAGAGGCTTCGTGTTTCTGTCCGCCGTATTTGTTATAGCGGATGCCAAATCCGTTAAATTCATCAAGATTCTTTGCGGAATCTCCATAGAACATATGGTGAGCCACGGTTTCCCCCATAGCTTCCACAAAGGCCATGTCTTCTGAATTACGGAACGCCTCTTTATTGGGAGCCAAAGCAATCATTTCTACGTCCACCGTTGACCGGCTTTCCAAAAGACAGCATGTATCCACTACTTGTTTGGTGCTCGACTTGCTGGCCGGTACACCACGGTTGATTTGTCTTAAATAGATGTCCGGCAGTCCGTTTCTTTGGGTGGTCTGGTTCCCTGTCGGCAGGTTTCCTTCTGCCCATTTGATATCATTGAGTATCGGATTGCATTGTGCCAGTGTTTCAATGATGGGCTGGATCGTTCCGTCCGGTGCCTGTCTTTTCACTAAATCGTTAAATGTTAAAGCAATATTTCCTACAGTTGCCATTTTCTTTCCTCCTAATAGTTACTAAAATCTGTATTTGGGTAGAGTGTGGTGTTTGTTCCGCCTCCGCGGTTTCCGCCGCCGGCCCCGCCGTCTTCTGCTATGAGTTTTCCCAGTTCTGCAAAAGCTTTGACAATTTCAATACGGTTTCCTGCACCGGTTTCATTCAGAATTTGCCGGATATTGGGCATTGTCTTTTCCATGTACTGAAGTCCGGTGCCATAGTGATTCATTGTTTCGGTAAAGTTGGCGCCCAGTTCTTTTTTTGTTTCTTCCGCCCATGAGTTTATCTGCTCCTCTTTTTGCTCTGCTATCTGCCCGGCAATTCCTTTCGCATACGCAAAGCCGTAAGATGCGATTTTATTGGCTTCTTCGTTGGTCAGATTCATTTCTTTGCAGATATTTCCAAATTCCCGGGATATGTTTTCATCCAGCGTTTCTCCTTCCGGCAGAGATGATGTGAAATCATAGGTTTCCGGTGCTCCCTTTTCTATTTCTCCTGCCTCTCCGGCCAGACGGATACCATTCGTTTCTTTCCCACTTTCCTGCGGATCCGTGTTATTGTTCGCCGGTTCTTGCGGGTTTGTATCGGTATCTTGTATGTTTACATTTTCATTCTCTTCCATTTTCTTCCTCTCTTTCTTGTAATACATGCTTTTCTTTGTATTGGAAATCTATAAATTCTTTTTCTGCTTTTTGCTTCAGCTCAAATCCTTCTTTCCCTAAGAGATTTACGATTTTTTTATTGAGTTCTATGCCTATGGATCTTCTCCCTTCGTTATAAAAGGTTTGTGAATTTCCTGTGAATGCTTCTCCTTGGTAGCCTGTCATTTCCAGAATACAGATAAAAAGCCACCGCCCCGCTTTTGTTTTCAGTACGGTTCGTATGGCTTTTATGGTTTCTTCCTGTCTTCTTTTTTGTAAATATTTCTGCAGATATACATCTCTTTCCGATATGTTTGTTTTCATTCTTTATCCTCCCAGTCCAAGGAGATTTTGCAGAGCCGGGTTTCCATCCTGTGCCGCTTCGGTCAGGTTTTTAGCCGCTTGTGCCGCCGGTGCCATCGCCTGTGCCTGGCGCATCATGTATTCTTGTTCTTCTTGTTCTCTCATGGCTTCTTTTTCCGCCTGTATCAACTTGTCTATTTCTTCTTTGCTTCGTTGCATAACCGCCGGAGCCCCTAAGAGGTTAAAGTATCTTTTAATGGTCCCAATCGGATCTACTGATTTAAGGGCCTCCGGATAGATTTGTGCCATTTGTGACACAAAGGATACTGCTTGTTCGATATTAACAAGTCCGCTCATCTTTTGGGCTTGTGCCAGGGGCGAGATGTATTCTATCTTGATTTCTTCTTCCGCTATTCTTTCTGCCAGTTCTTCAGGGAGCGGTTCAAATATACCCATTCTCTCCGCTATGTTATAGCAGCGTTCAATAATGGGTGACAGAAATTCGTCTTGCATTCTTTCTACAACCGGGCCCAATTGTTGCAATTTTTCCTGTTGTCTTTCCATGACTTCTCTGGCTGTCATTTGTTTGTTTTCTATGGCATCGAGCATGAGAAACAGATCGGCACTGTAAATTCGTTTTATGGATTCTTCAGTTTTCATGATTTCCTGGGCAAGCCATTGCGGATTTGTAGGTACTTGAAACAGTGGTTCTATCGCATTGCTTCCTGTCATGTTATTGACATGGGTGTACCCTCCGGGTATCAGGTTGACGCCGCCATTCATTCCCACGTCCGCCGGGCCTTTCATCGGCGGCTTTACCATAAGTTCGGCTGTTGTAAGCAGGTCTTTTTTCATCATCTGCAGCATTTTGGCGTCCCCTTCGGCATACCATCCGGGGCCTTTCCCATAGGGGCTTCCTTCTATCACCTGGTAACGTGCCGTCGGTACGGGAAATTCTTCAAATCCGCCGGTGTATAAAAATCCGTTGTCTTCCGCTTGATTGGCTATCCAATACAGGGAACTGTACGGCATATTCGATCGTCCCGGTTTTCCTACGGTTCTATATTTGTTCGGGCATACCATCCAGTAGGTTTTAAATTGTTTATTGTACCGGCCGCTTTCATTTTGGAGGGCATCTTTGACCGTCTGCGGAAGATTGTTTTCTCCAAATTGGTCGAGCAGCTGGTCTGCCGTCATTTGAAATTCGCGGCAAAAGGTGTCTACTTTCCCATTGGCTCCGTTACTCAGGTAGTAGGTGCCTATGGTGTAATTTTGGAATCTTACGCCTGTTTCTGATGAGGCAAATACCCCCAGCGGGGCCTGTCCATGAGCAAGTTCCATATAACAGGCATGGACAGAGTTGTAAAAGTTCGAGCGGTGAAGTATATATTCGACAATTTCTTGTCTTTTGTCCAGCACTCTTCCGGCTTCAATGTCTTCATTTTGTCTGTTGGAAAAACTGAATTTAAACCACTGTCTTGACGGTGGTGTCAGTCCTGACATAATCCCTGCCGAAAAGGCAAGATTGGCCAGCCAGGCTGTACCGTTGGCTATCATGAGGTCTTTTCTTCTTGCTTTGTTTGCCGCATCTCCGGTATCTCCAAATTCACCAATAAAGGGCAGTTGGTAGTCTCTGATGTCTTTCCATCTTTCTTCATAGTTTTTACGGGTGTTTATCAGGGCGGTCAGTCTATGTTTTACGCTGTGTCTGTCCGGTCCTTTCTTTTGAGGTGCATCTGCCGGCAGTGCGATTTCTGCTAATTTTTCCATAGTTACCCCAGTGTGGATTTTGTGCCGGATTGTGCAATGGCATTATCTGCCAGTCTTGTGGCGGCAAAGCCTTGTTTCTTTTTTCTTCTTTTTGCCGCTTCCATATCTGAGTTCGTGTCGCCCCCGATATCCCCCGCCGTGACAGTTGTTGCCGCCGGTGCTACTTTTTCAATTTTCGGGGTCTCTACACGGCCCCCTCCAAACAGAGCTGTACACATTTGTTGTCCTCCTTCATGTAAAAAAATTGTATTTTGTATTGACTGTTTTTTTGTTCGGCGCCCTGATCATAGGTACCGCAAATGTCAAGGCAAGGGCATCTGCATCATTCGGTGACGGTACGCCTTTGCTTTTCATGTATTCTTTCGATTGTAAAAGTATTTTCCCGTCCAGGGTGGGTTTTAGTTCTGTTCCTGTCAGGTCATCGCTTATGGCCTGGTCATCTGGAAGTACTCCGCCGGAAAGAAGCCATTTCCGGAGTTCATTCCACATATAGGCCCGTTTGTTGGCACAGCCGGGATCAGGCGATTCTCCGGCAAAGGATACCAGCCGCCAGTGCCTGCCCATGGTTTGTCCAAAGGAATAGATTCCTGTCCCGTATCCCATGTCAATATTCACTGCATCGGCATGGTATTCGTCTTCGTATCGGGCAAGCAGGTCAGCTATGAGTGTGTCATTATCATTTTTCGGAATTTTTTTCAGTCTTTTGCACATAAGTCCTTGTCTCAGCCATATAGCTGTGGCGTCTCCGCCGCTCCATGCGGGGTCACATCCTATAATGACCGGGGCAAAGTTATATTGTTCTTCCCGCAAGTTTCTTTTTTGTGCTTTTCTCACAAGTTCTTGTGATATAAGTTGGTTCTCCGATGCATTCGGGAATTGGCCTGCTACACGGATTCGGATAAAGTCGCTGTCTTCTCCCCAGATGTCTACCCATTCTTTAATCCGCTCTTTGTTGGAAAAGGACACGGTTCTGGCATCTACTTGTTTGGTGTGCCAGAGGTTTCTGAATTTGTGAAAGCAGTCGTAGAATCTTCCGTTGTTTCTTGTCGGGTTTCCAAAGGCACACCAGATGATTTCCGTATCTTTATCCGTCATGGCTCCTTCTGCTACTTCCCATATCGGATTGGCTATGGCCGATGCTTCGTCAAAGAGCATTAGGATTCTGTTTCCCTGGTTATGCAGTCCGGCAAAGGCTTCTGTGTTGTTTTCGCTCCACGGGATGGCGTCAATCCGCCAGCTTTTTTCTTTGCCTTTTTCGTTGGCAAATATGGCTGTCGCTGTGACGGTGAACAGGGGTCTTCCGATAAACAGGTTGTACCATTTCATGAGTTCCGGCCATGTTTTGGTTCTCAGCTGGGTGTCTGTGTTGGCGGTAACGACTCCTCTTGTGTATTCATGGGTTGACATGGACCAAAGAATCAGCCAGGCTACGAGACATGATTTCCCTATCCCGTGTCCTGAAGCTACCGCTTCTCTTACGATCTTGTTTTTGATTTTTACGCCGTCACGTATGCTTCTTAGAATGTCTTTTTGCCATTCTTCGGGGCCGTTCATGTTTTCCAGCGGTCCCGGTGCTCCCCAGGGAAATGCAAAGTATACGAATTTTAACGGGTCATGGGCGTATGCCCCCAAGGCTTCCGCCAGTTCAATCGCCGGATCTTTCGGCACGTTCTCTTGCTTTTTTGATAGCTGCACTTATGCTTATGTCTCCTTTGATTTCTATTTCCTGTTTGTCTCGCCAGGTGTCTGATTTTCTGTTTTTCAGCCAGAAGAAACAGGCTAATACGTCAGGCGGCATTTCTTTCCGCGTTTTCTTGACGCTCTTTTCTCCTTTGTGTATCTCTATGGTCGTTTCTTCATACCCGTATCCAAGGGCTCTTTTATACAGTGCATTCTCTACTTCTATATCTGCTATATTTTTATTTTTTTTTAGGGCGTCTGATATGTCAGGATACTTTTTCTTCCACTCGTAAAGAGTCGCTCTTGTGATACCGATGTTTGCGGCTATCTGTTCATCTATGAGCCCGTCTCTTGCCCAGGCAGCTATTTGCATGAGGCCGTCGTCGGTTTTCCAGTATTCATATTTCCCTTTGGCCACAGCTGTCTCCTTTCTTTTCCGGGCAATGCAAAAGCGCCAATGCACGGCACTGACGCTTTTACTGTGATGTGTTTTTGGCTTTGTAATTTTGTTTGGATATGATCTTACGCTATTAGTATATCACGGATTTTTGAGTTTTTTTCCGCGAAAATTCCTTTTTCTTGTTTTTGGTTATAAAAAGTGCTTTTTTGTTCCGCCGGAAGGAAGGGAAACGTTGTTATATCCGTGAGGTAAGCGGACGTGTACTTTCTTCCCCGGGCGGCACAGTTTTCTTGTTCCCCACAGGTTCATTTGTTTTTTTGCAGGCTGATAAGACCCCGTTCTGCGGCTTTGATGGCTACAAGCGCTACGCATCGTTCTTTGTGCCGGTAGAAGGAGTTCTTTTCTATGTGGTTATCTTCTATGACTCTTGACCAACGTTTCCCTTCAAAGAAGGTTTGTTTGGTTATCTTTTTGTCAAAGTGTTCCAGGTTCTCTATGACTTCTTCTATGACATACAGCCATTCTTCGGGACGGTGTACTACCCCGCCGTATTTGAGTTCGATTTTCTTTAGGGGTGTCAGGTTCCGGATTGCTTCTGTTTCTGTCGGGTTACTCATGTAGCCTTCTCTTACGGCTTGCGGGTATCCGGCTTTGGTTACGTTTTCCCGTCTTGCATAATAAACCGCTTCTTTGATTTCTTTATAGTGAAACAGGTGCCATCTCACTTTTTTGTAGATGTCTTCTCCATATCTCGGCTGGTAGTATTTCATCCGTCCCCTCCACGCTTGCTTTTGATTTTGCACATTGTTTTTTTCAAGTGTTTATTTCTTTCGCATTTTTTTGATGGCCAGTGTTCCCAAAAGGATTCCTTCCACAACTCTTGCATGGGCTTTTGTCTCCGCTCCGCCTATGTGAATCATGAGCCCTTTTGTTTCATCCAGGTAGAATCTCTTGGTGATTCTCTTTGCTTGGGGAAAGTGTACGGCAAATTCTTCTTTGAGACTGACACCCCATAGTTGTGCCAGGTCTTTTATGTAATTCATTCTTCGTTCTCCATTCTTTCTATTTCTTCCAGCAAGAGGTCTGCCGCTTTCTTGAGGTTCTCTTTCCGGTTGATTCCTTTTTTGATGAGTTTCCCCTGGACGGTCGCTTGCCCGCCTACCAGATAGGCGACCATGCACTGAAAGAGTTCGGCATCGGTCATGTGAGTTTCTTCTTCTTTTTCGTAGGTGATATTGATGGTGTTTCTGTAGCATATTCTTTTAATTTGCATGGTTGTCCTCCCGGTGGTCTTGGCCACATGTCTTTTTTTATTTCCCAGAGCTGGTATGACTGGTAGGGATATCCGTCTTGGGTATATCCGTTTTCCAGATTCATGAGCTGATAGCCTTCTTTTGCTTTCGGCTTTTCTGTCCAGTGACGGGAATGTATTTTGTGTTTTCTGATGTTTGGCTTCTTCAGGTTCTTACTGGGAATCCATCTTTGCTTTTGTGCGGTCCCGGATTCCCGTATGGTTTGGTCTGTTTCTTTCGTTAAGTATTCCGCCAGCCGCTTTGCGTCTTCCGGACTTCCGTCAAAGTACCGGAAGGAGCGGTAGTTGATTTCTCCCCACGGCCATTTCTCACGGATGTCTTTTCTCTGGATTGCTTCTGATGCATTGATCAGAAGGTGGTGGTGGATCCGGTGTCCTTTTCTTTCTGTGACGTAAATGTATTTCAGTTCTTCTCCGAGTTTCTTGTACAGGTTTTTCAGATTCCGCAGAAATTTCCTTATCCGGTTTTTCGCTTCTTCTATTTCCGGGGGCGGGTCTCTGTAGGTCAGGTCTATTCTCCAATCGTCTCTTTCAAAGTTACTCAGTATAATCCGGTAGAGTTTTTCTTTTGCTCTCCTTGAGTTTCCTTTTTCTACGGCTTCTTCTGTTTTCTTCTCATTCGGGTTTCTTGTTTTCTTTCCTCCCAGTCTCCAGGTGTGATACTTTTTGATTTCTACTCCCCCGGGAAAGATGAATGTCTCTTTCATGTAAGGCACAATTTTTTCCTCATTCTTGTATATCTAAAAATATCTATGGATTGCTTGAAAGATAATAGGAATATCAAGAGGGGAAAGAGGCGGTTCCGCCCCTTTTTTCTTGACTTTTTTGTGCCGCGTTTTGTATAATTTATTTATAAGTTTTGTGCTGCGGCACGACGCTTGGGTATTTTTGCTCAAGCGTTTTTTCTTTGCAATAATTTCTTTATTTCTTCGGGTATCTCTCTGTACATACAGTGCTGGTATATCGCTACAAAGTGCTCACAGTCTTTGCAGTGTCTATAGCAAATATTTCCTTTGATTCTCCGGCAACAGATTTCATGCTTCATGGGTGCTGCGCAAATACGGCATGTCCGGTTGTCGTAGATCTCTATCTCTTTTCCGCCGGAAAGGATTTCTTTTGGCATATCTGCTCCTTTCTCAGTATTTAGCCCACGGGTATCTTTTATTTACCTTGTGTTTCTTTTGCAGTGTTTTTTCCCGGTAGGCGTTTTCTTTTGCATAAATGGCTTTGAGTTCTTCTCTATGTTTTTCTCTCCATGTTTTGACGGCAGGGCATGTCAGATAGTCTCCTACTCTCCGGTCTGCTTCTTTTTTTATTTCCCATGACAGTCCGTGGCATTTAAGCCGGTGGTAGTTCCATGACAGGGATATGAGATTGTCTTCTTTATCTGCTCCAAAGTTTCCTACATGTTTGTGATGGTGGATTTCTATATTTTGATAGGGCGGATCTTCTTCTATATATTTCTTATATATATAGGCCAGTTCTCTGTCTCTTCTTTTCACCAGTTCTTTCAATTCTTCAAAGGCTTTCTTCGGTAGTTTGAATCTCATTTGTTCTTTTTCCTTTTCTTGGAATAGTTCCACTTCGGATCTGCACGGTATACGCGTCTGCTACAATCTCTATGTACCGGAACAAGTTTCCCTTGACTCATTGTCCACATGACATATTTCTCCGGTATCTCTTTCTTGCAGTTGTGGCATCTGATTTCTTTGGGCATGTCTTCTGCTCTTTTCTTTATTCAATGAGGTAGGCCCTCCTTCTGTTTTTACTTTTTTCTGCAAGTTTTAATTGTGACGGGCTGCAAAGCGTGTATATACTGCTCTTTTTTATGTTCAGCATTTTTGCCAATTCTTCTTGTGTCCCGACACCTATGACTTTGTCTCCTTTGTACACGATGTATTCTTGTTCTTCTTTCATAGGCTTCTCCTGTGGTATAATGGAGGCGGAAAGAGTTGTGCTATTTTTCCGCCCTGCCGATTGACAATTGCCGTTGTCAGTCGGCTTTTTACATTTCATGGAGTTCTCCTCGCTGCCATTCAAATATCTGTATCCCTTTCCCCTTGGCATACCCGAATTCACACAGGCACCCCCGGCTTTTTTCCCATTCGCCCGTCAAGATTAAACATTTGCATATGTCCAATACGGATAGGCAGTCTTCTATCTGCGCGATATATTCATCTGAATCTCCGCTATATTTCTCGTAAAAGAATATGTCCAACGGGTTTAAAAGTACCAGGCAAGGATATGTTTTATGGATCTCTTCTATAATCGTTTCGGAAAGTTTTATGTTCTTATCCTTTCCTCCGTATGGGTGCGCCACATACGCTACCCCCTCTATTAGATTCATTGTTTTCTTGCCTCCTTAACTCTCACGATGACGATTCGCCCCGGTTGCAGTTCCGCCGGATCTTTGATGTGATTGTCCTGCATGGCTTGCCACACCAATTTCCGCAGGTCCTCCCGGTCGGTGGCGATTTCTCTGCAAATATCCCAGAGCGTGTCACCGCTCTTGATTTCTTTTCTATACTCAATGAGTTCATTGGGACCGGCCGTTAAGTAGTCCTTGACAAGGCTTCCATTCACCGCTACCCCTGCACATAAGGTGGATACCGCTAACATGGCGGTCAATGTCAATGCTTTATTCATGCCATTTTCCTCTTTCTCATCACGATATCTGCAACCTGTGAACTGTGCGCTTTCATGCCGATTCTTAACTTGGCACGATTCGTTGCCCATTCCTCCAGTGCCCTGTAAGTAGATATCCTTTTACTTCCTACAGCAAACACCGGAAATGTAGGATCGTTCTCTGCATATTCCCTAACCTGCTTTGCTCCGATATGCAGTATCTCTGCTATTTCATCCGGAACAAGTCCTATCTTTTCCATAATTAACACCTCTTTCTTATGACGATTTCTAAATCTAATGCCTTACCTATTTTTTCGACGGTAGAGAGTTTGGGAGAATGCTTGCCTAATTCAAATTTCCCGATAAGCTCTCTTGACAGTCCGCTCTCTTTCGCCAAACGGGATTTGGATAATCCCTTTCTTATTCGCTCATTTTTTATGAAATCTACAATCTCTTGCGGTTCCAACTTTCTACACCCCTCACATATTGTGTAAAATACTTGACACTTGTGCATCGTTACTTTATACTCCCGGTAGAGGCGTCTATACGTGTGATTTATGACGTAAATTTACATTCGCCTTTAGGAAGGATTTGGTACTGTTGTTAGGCCAATTTTTGTCCGACGCCTGTGCCACATTCACATCAATGCTTGCTGCGGCGTAACAGCAGCGGCAACCTCGACTGCCTAAGTGAGATGTGCCTTCAAGAAACACGGTGTAGCATCCGTGTGCCAATCCCGATTGGAAGAGAAATATCCTAGGTGTTTCTCTGAAGAGAGGGCCTGACTGCAAAGGTGTGGCAAACAAATGAGCAAAGAACAGAATGCTAAAACTGTTTCTTTGGTTAAAGGGACGTGTTCACGCACGTCTCTTTTTCATTCTCCGCCGGTAATACCGGAACCACGGAGTACTCATCACTCAACATATGAGCTGTCGCCAATACGACACTCACTTCGCAGCGTGACATTCCCGATAAAAGCCTCACTACTTCTATCGTGACGTCCGCTGTTTTTTTATTTGAGTCATACTCCCGAATCAAACGTTCTATGTCTTCCATCGCTTTCACCACTCTTCTTCAAACGGTACATGAATTTCTGTACTTAAAATCTCTACACCGGCGCCTGTGACTATAGCCGTAGTCATTGGCGTTTGTTTTTTTCTTAAATACTCCACTAATGCCTCCGCTGCCTCTTTCAATTCCTCTGCATCGTCTTCTTCCACCTGCCCACCCCGCTTTCTTTTTCTCCATACAATTAGAAAAATAATTTAACCCTGCGGATCTGCCACCACTGACTCTTCCCTGTCCATTTCCGATATATTAAATTCATCTCCTACCGGTTGGACGCCTCTATACAAAATCAAGGGCTTCTCTCTGTTCTTATCTACTTCAATCTTGATACTTTCTACCTCATACCTGCTCCCTCGGATAATGACCTTTTCTCCTAAATTGAACTTCGTTTTGATTTCCACTTTCCTCACCTCTCTTTCTGCTGTTCCCTATACATGCTTAATATCGACAAAATCAAACCCGTAAGCGTCATTCCTCTTGCCTTGGCGTCTTCCGTCAGCCACTCCTTGAGTGCTTCGGGCATTCGCAATAATAATGGTACTTTCATTTTCTTCACCCCTTTGTATATCCTTTAGATATCCTATCGATATATTACTACATGAATTATATCCTGTCAATATCCTTTAGATATCTTTTTCTATTAATCTAAAAATGATATAATATTGATATCTAAAGGAGGAATCTATCATGAGTAAAATCTACCAATACCCGCTAAAGATTGATGAAGAAATCATGAACGGTGTCCGTAAATCGGCAGAGGAGAATAGCCGTTCTATCAATAAAGAGATTGAATTTATCCTAAAACAGTATTTAAAGAAAAATGGATATCTCGAAAATTCACCTGCAACGGACTAATCCTAAGCAATATCAAATCATTCACCGTCAGTCCTTTTTCTTTTGCTTCTGCTCTCAACGCTCCGTATACCTTATCCGGTAACCGGAGCGTTATTTGTTTGCGTTTCTCCACTTTCCTCACCTCTCTTTCTGCTGTTTTTTAATTTGGTTCATTACCAGAAATAAGAAACTATGTTGATTGCTGATAACAAAATATCTATAATAAGCAATGCACATATCCAGTCCCATGTTCTTTTTCTATACATATTTCTTTTCCGCTGCCCGCTGCATAGCCTCCACCAATTCATTCATGACTTCCGCTACTGATTGCTGACGGGAAACAATAGCCGACACCTGCCCTATCTCCAGTTCACCTTCTTCCAGATCCCCTTCAAATATTCCTTTCTTCGCACGGCCTCTCCCAAGCAAAGTCCGCAACTCTTCGGCAGAAGCCCCACTATCTTCAGCTTTCTCCACAGCATCCCGGAAATTATTCCTTACGAGACGTGTCGGAGCCAGTTTCTTCAGTAATAATTTAGTATCTCCTTCTCCCAGGCTCAGACAGTATTCTTTAAAGACCGGACTTGCAGAACTCTCGTCTGTCAGTGCAAAACGAGTACCGATTTGTACTCCTTCCGCTCCCAGCACCATTGCAGCTAATATACCTTCTCCCGTACCGACGCCTCCCGCAGCGATCAAAGGCAAAGTGGTCGCATTGCGTACCGCAGGAATCAAGCAGAAAGTGGTAGTTTCCTCACGCCCGTTATGTCCGCCGGCTTCGAAACCTTCAGCGACTACCGCATCTACTCCCGCCTCTTCACACTTCATCGCGAAACGGGAAGAGGAAATGACATGAGCTACGATAATACCACGTTCGTGCAGCCATCCGGTCCATGCTTTAGGATTTCCGGCAGAAGTGAAAACGATCTTGACGCCCTCTTCGGCAACAATCGCCATGATTTCTTCAATCTGAGGATACATCAAGGGAATATTGACTCCAAAGGGACGGTCTGTAGCCGCACGGCATTTCCGGATATGTTCACGAAGAGTCTCCGGATGCATAGAGCCTGCGCCAAGCAGTCCCAATCCTCCCGCATTACTTACTGCGGAAGCCAGACGCCAACCGCTACACCACACCATACCACCTTGAATAATAGGATACTGAATACCGAAAAGAGAAGTAATTCTGTTCATAAATGAATCGTTTTTCAATGTGTTAATTCGCTAATATGGAACATGACACATGTCCACATTTAATAAAACAATTTCAACGGGCAATCTGTTCAATGGGACGGTTTATCAATACAGTTGTCGAATCTCCATAAGCTCTCAACACTTCCAGCGTACGTTCCCGACGCTCTTTTCCTTTTTTATCCCAGAAGTTTTTGGTGAAAACCGCCATCAGGTCAAGTCCGCCTATTGTTCCTCCATTTATATATACGCCGCTGCCTCCAAACAAAGGAATCGGACTATCCATCACCACCGAATTAACCATCATTCCGTTTGCCCGTTCGGTCAACTGGCGGAAACGCACCCCACTCGCCCGTATCTCTTCCAATGACTTACGGACACCACCTGCCATCGGGTTACGCGCCCAGTTACTGTATGATCTCTGGTGACGCATTTCGTAGTGAGGATCTCCACGCCATGTATTCTTATCCATTCTTATTTTTTCGTAACGGTTCAAAAGTCCCATCCCGGTTTTTCTTTCCTTTTACATGGTTCCAAATCGTTACCTTTTTTCTCTGTATCTGCTGCTTCTTTCTACCAGATCCGCAAAAAGGCGGTTCATCTCCGGCGCTGAGTGGATAAGCCCTTCCGGATGCCACTGTACGGCCACAATCTGTCCGTTGCGGCTTTCTATCGCCTCGATGGTTCCATCCGGTGCCGTTGCTGAAACCACGATGTCCTCTCCCGGCGTACGCACTGCCTGATGATGCATGGAGTTTACCGCATGGGTTCCCGCCCCGAGGATTTCTGCCAGATGGGTTTCCTCTTTAATTTCCACATGGTGATGCAGATAAGACCGCTCCAGGGACTGCAGATGCAAAATTGTGGTTTCCTTCTGTGTATAGATATCCTGGTACAGATCACCGCCGCACAGGACATTTAAAAACTGGATTCCCTTGCAGATGCCAAGCATGGGCATTCCCATCTCTTTTGCCGCCCGTCCAAGTGCGAACCATGCCTCGTCGATCTCCGGGCGAATGGTCTGGATCTGCGGTTTTGGCTCTTCCCCATAATACCACGGATTTAAGTCCTCTCCGCCGGGAACCAGAATGCCATCGCACACGGCAAGTACATCTTCCGGATTCGCTTTCATGGCAACTGCCGGAATTGCCATCGGAATTCCGCCGTTGTTCAGAACTGCTTCGATATAATCACTGTTGACATACATTCTCTCCGCACTCGAAAAAAGTCCCGGCTGTGTTTTATACGTATTTCCCAAGATTCCAATAATCGGTTTTCTCATTTGTAAACTCTCCTTTTTTACCAGATATGTCGAAAACGGCTTCACCTTTCCTGTGAACCCGCTTCCGGCATGCTTTTTATTTCGTTATCGAATATTTTACAGTACATCCTGATGGCAGATATGACGGATCTTTTCCTCATCTAAAGCACGAATGACATTGGCTGCCATTGCGCTTGCTGCCTCCAGGTCTTCTTTTGCGCAGAAATTGTAATGGCTGTGCGCATAGCGGGATGGAACACCAAGCACCAGGCACGGAACTGCTTTTCCTGTCACACTGATTTTTGCTGCATTTGTGCTTCCGCCTCTTCTTACGCTCTCCTGGTATTTAATTCCGCATTTTTCTGCTACTTCCTCGGCTAGTGAAATAAACTGCGTATTGGAAATATAGCTGTTGTCCAGAATACGAATCTGAACTCCCTTCTTCATGCAGCCCTGTGCCTGTCCTGCGCTGATGAAAAAGTCATCGGAAGGAGATCCCTCAAATACAATGGCAAGGTCCGGTTTTACAATCTGGCTCGTCACCACAGCACCGCGGGTTCCGACCTCCTCCTGCGCTGCAAAGGCGCCGACAACATTAACCGCAAGAGAAGCCTGCTCCTTTTCCAGCTGTTTCATCGTATCTACGATGCATGCGCAGCCGGCTCGGTTGTCAAATGCTTTTCCGAAGCAGATTTCATGCTCTGCATCGTATTCAAAGGTTACATCCGGCATCATCGGATCACCGATATGGATTCCAAAAACATTTTCAACCTCCTCGCGGCTGGTTGCTCCGACATCCACATACATTTTTTCAATTTCCAGAGTCTGACTGTTGCGTTCCGCTGTTGTCATGAAATGAACCGGTTTTGCGCAGATAATACCATGTACCATCTTTCCGGATCTGGTGCGGATCCATACCGCATGTGCCGGAAGGCTGGTCAGATGAAAGCCACCAAGCATGATAATGCCAAGGCATCCGTTGTCCTGGATATTCTGTACCATGAAACCGCATGCGTCCAGATGGGCATCAAGCTGGATGACCGGACGGGAATCCTGCTTTGTTCCCGGCATCCGCACATACAGGTTATTCATTGCGTCATTTTCCACATCAAATTCTTTGCAGTAATCTGCTATGGTACGGATGACATCCTCCTCAAATCCACTTGGTCCAAATGCATCAGAAAGCTTACCAAACATTTCTATATCCATTGTTTTATCCTCTTTTCTTTGGGTTTCTATCAGATTTATATTCTTAATATACAACAAAGCAGTGTGCTGTGGCAATATCCATCCGCATTTTGCAGTCTTCCGCTTTCCGCCTGGATGCCATTCATCTGCACATCGCCGAATCCCATCGTTATCTCTATTTTTTTCAGTACCTTCTTTTCCGGTACATACAGAATCACTCCTGTCTCCGACTGTTTACCGCCGCTTAAGATTTCTTCCGTAAAGTCAATATTGATGTAAATCGTATCGGACACTGCGCTTGTCTCTTCGATGCTCAGAACACAGTCCTGCACGCGATATTCCATTCCGGTCCGGCATCCGCGAAGTACTCGGTAAAGTACTCCATTGCATCTTCGTAATCACTCTGCAGAAGTTTTTTCAGATACTTCTGCAGTTGATTCAAATATTCCTGACTTGTCATCCTTTTTTCCTCCCCTTGATCTGCCAGGAGCTGAACCGTTTTCCCCCTGATATCGAAAAAAACAGTCGATATACCTTCGAACTGTTCCCCTACTTTCAACTTTTCAAATTCCGCAAAAGTTATTTTCGTTTATATCATTTTAATATTATCGCACGCAATTGCTTTTGTCACATAAAAGTTGTAATCATCAAACCAGACATTCCTCCAAAGCGAACGATAACCTGTTACCATCCACAGATTTTTCTGCTGACAGCAACAGGCTCCCGTCTTTTACTGATAATTTTCAATTAATTCTCTGTAGAAATCTACCGCCAGAGAAAAAGGAAGGTTCCTTGCAGCCGGAAATCAACATATGTCTACGCATCTTTTCTCTTTCGGAACAGATATTCATCCAGCTGCTTTTTGATATCCTCCGGTATCTCCCTTGCAACCGGGCAGACTGCTGCATTTGTCCCGACGGATACGCTCCTGATTGTGTTCTTGAAATACTCTCAGGAACTGCGTGACTTCTGTGGCTTTGATGTTGTACCGGATGCCTCAAAATTTACCCGTTTTAAACAGGATTTCCTGATGGACTTACAATCTATGTTCGATCACATGGTTGATATGACCGAACCGATCTGCCAAAAACTTGACCCTCATCTGGCAGCTATGACTATCTTCGATACCTCTGGCATTGAAGCCTGGGTGACTGAAAATAATCCAAAATACGCAAACCGTATTATCAAACAGTTAAAAGCTTTTGCAAAGGCAAACAACCTTGATAAAAGCTATGATCCTTATAAGGCTGCCTATGGTTCCATGCCTACGCATGCTGCTTCGAATCAGGCAATCCAACAGATGTATATCAATGGACATTTCTGCTATGCCTATAAGTTCGGCATTGTAACCAATGGGCTTGGTATTGTCCGTGATATCACTTTCTATAACAAAGAGTTCCTAAAGGCTCATCCTGATATCGTTGTGGAAAAGAAATCTGACTCTCCTGATGAGGATAAATCTCTTGCCG
>OHBG01000130.1_pt1 | contig 44088 bp, 39 predicted proteins | sample 1577351 | NCBI WGS metagenome assembly OHBG01 (sample SAMEA3879596, study PRJEB24766) | human gut metagenome | biome: human-associated habitat; feature: feces | place: USA | collected 1985/1987 | reverse complement strand
TTAAGAGTAACAACCTGCTTGACCGGGCATTGATTCTGGACAGTAAAGGAAGGCACAAGGATAGAAAATATGAGGCAAGGGAAGATGTTCAGGATGTGGAATACGAGGAGATCTCCTCCGGACCGGTCAAGATACTGCCTCCTGTCGCGGACGACGATTACGAGTGGAGCACTTCAGATATGAGTTTTTCAAGATAATTAATAACATAAAAACAATATAAAGATGGACAAGAAAGCATTAAAACTGTACATAGAGAATTTGATAAACCGCGGTTCCTCACCTGCAGAACTGGCACGTCGCTGTGGCGTATCCGACACCGCCATGTCGCAGTTCCGTTCTGGAAAATATGGAGCGAATGACGACAACCTGGCAGCCAAGATAGCATCAGGACTTTATTTCTACGAAAACTCACGTAACGTAGTTGACAGCGTAACCTCATACAAGCAGGTCATGACGGCCTTTACCGCAGCAAAGAAAAAGAGCAAATCCGATAAGCCAAGACCGCCGAGAGCCTGACCTTTTATGGTCGGTTCTCGGCGGTCTTTTTTAGTTTATATAGCAGCGATCTTGTGTTACGAGCCAGTCCTCGCACAACCGCTGGGCTTCATCCATGGTTTTGCAAGTGCAATTGAACAGTCTGCCGTGCAGCGAACAGTAAGTATACCGAACTTTCGGTACGCCGTTTTCGTCCTGAAATTTCGTGTAGCGTTCCTCACCGGGCATCAGGTAAAGCTGTTCCATCTCTGCATCCGTCCTCTCTTTTTCGTGTGTCAGGCACACAACGCATTCATTTTACCACGGATGCCATGACTGCGCCATTGACGCTTACACCAAAAAGCATTCGGAATTTTCAGGGAGAGTGTGCATTGACACGCAATAGAAGCGTTCCGCAGGAATGCGCAGCCTGCATCCACCGGATGCAGAACATAAGGGGTTTGGGCACAGCCCAACAAGCATTTTGAATTTGATTTTTAGAAATCGGATTCAAAAATCGTGCCGTGGTACCACGGCGCACTGCTTGCAGAAGCTTTGAAGAAAAAGAGTATCAGACGGGAGTATAGATATAAATGTTGCGTCCCATCTCTCCCGTTTCAACATCGAAGCTTCCCGATGCCACTAGTTTTCCGTTATGAGTTATCTCAACATAAATATCCCAAAGGCCAGCAGCCTCCCAATATGCTTTCGGCGATTGACGAATCTCTACATTAAGGTCATCCGGAACTCCCAAATCTTTTGCAATGATTCGCAGTTGCTGATCTGTAAAGCTATCTCCCTGAGATATTTTATCTGTGGGGTCGTCCCATTCGCAGATGTAGGCGCATCCGGCATCAATTATTCCATCTGCATCGTTCCATGTTCCATCTTGAAACTTTTCATAGAACATTGCATAGTGCTCAATACCATCCTGATTGCTCGGCTCACCAGAATGCCAGTTTGTATAAGATGTGCTGGTTCCATTGACCCATTTCCAGTTTCCTTCAGAGCTTTCATCGCTGAATCCAAAGTAGGCATTCTCATACCCTTTCGCTTTCATTGCGCTGTAGAGAAGGAAATTTTCCGTTGACGATTCAATGACCGCTAGATGACCTCCTTTCCACTCGCAGCGTTTCTCTGCCTGCTGCCATGTGATTGGGCCAGACTCCCATTCCGATTCGGGCAATGTATAGAACTCATAAAGGTGTCCTGTGTAACCTTCGACCTGTGTTTCCTCGGCTGCATCGGATGCTTCCCATTCACAAATGTAGCCGCTCTGTTCATATGTATTGCTGTTTGCCAAGTCGTTCCACTTTACCGGCCACACAGCCACACAACTCTCGTCTGCCACAACATTGCTGGAGTTGTTCGGCTCTCCATCGCCCCAGTTCTGATATTCCCATGGTTCACCTGTCACCCAGCACCACTGACCGGCAGAATTTTTATAGCCGCCGATCCAAAGCTTACTGTTCTGAGTATTCAGACTTTCAATCAGTTTCTGTTCCTCTGGCGAGGTAATGGTCACAAGATGGCCGCCTTTTGCTTCGCAGGCAGCTTTTGCCTGTTCCCACGTGAGGGTATCATAAAAAATACCATAAGAGTGTTGCTTCGGCTCCTGTGAAATATCGACCTCTAACACATTGGCATTTTCGAATCCCGGATAAAAAGGATACCCCTTTAACCCATTGTTTTCTACAACTCTCAGGTACTCTACTTCTTCCTGATTTCTTCCATTTGGGTCGGTTAATCTAAATTCGTAAATTCCCGGTGTTAGATCGATTTGAAATGCCTCTGCTTCTCGAATAGTGTAATCATACGCTACAATTTTCTGCACATTTTCATCGTACTCCCGTGGTAATATATCCGTATCCAACTGAGCAATATGCAAATCATAATTATCACATAATGTTCCATCCCATGCATAGACATAAAGTTTAGCCTGACCATCAATCGATACCACACTATTCTCGTTTTCGTCAAGAAATAAAGAATTTGGAATACCTGCTTTGATGCCCATAGCCCAATCCACCGTTGCAACCTGCCTTGCTGTCAGCATTCCTGTCTGGCACATAGAGTAAGCAGTATAGACAAGCACATTACGGAATTCACTGAAGCTGATATCAGACTTTGAAATCCCATATAGTGATTTGTAAAAAAGCTGTGCCAAATCATAGGTAGAAAGAGGTTCATACTTTGTTTCGTCCACAGACGGCTGCGTCATAAGGTACGCTGCGTGAGAAATTACTGTGCAATTAGAATGCACTCCCCCATGATCAGAAAACTGTGCTTCGGGATCATAATTTTGTGACTTGCGCCAGTTTTCATCCTTGTATTTCGTCGGATAAGGTAGTCCATCCCCCTGAAGTACGCTGGATGGGTCAGCCAGATTCCGCTCAAGCTCACCCACAGTCCCAAAAATCCATGAAATATCTCCGTCAAGCCACTTCAAACTGGTTTCAAGTGGGATATCCCAATGCCTGAGAATATCCGGATATAATCTTTTAGGAGAGTCATTATACCAATCTTCAATTATTTCTCCCATAATATCCGAAATCGCCTCCATCAAGGCACCAGATTCTCCTTCATATGTCATCCGGCTGATGGATTGCTCAACTGCATGTGTGACTTCGTGTCCTAAAGTATCTATTGTCGGCGAGCAGGTTGCTCCAACAGAAATTCGCGTGAAAATCTTGCTTCTCCCATAACCTGCTGAGGCATTATTCGAATCCTTACCTCCTCTATGATCATTTGCAACGATTGCCACTGCCTTATTGTCATCGCCAAAGGCATCATATCCAAGCACGTCACGATAAAAATTGCTGACGGCCAGCAATTTTGCAAGTGTTACGATGGGTGTTCCCATGCCATCCGTCAAAGAGGCAATATCAATCGGCAAAAGTTCCGTTGCAGGCATACCACCCAATGCCTCTGTAGAGATTGAAATTCCGCCTTTCCCGATTTTTTTATAACGCTCACCGTTCTGGGCAGTCAATACGACTTGCCTCCAGCTTCCGCTCGTTGTATATTTTTGATTATTCAGTGAAACCCATTCGTCATCATCATCCCCATCATATATTGCTGTCGTTCCATCATCAAAAATTATTCTAAAATCCACCTCAATATCCCGATTCTCAGCATTATACAAGTACACATTTGTAAAGCGATTGCTGCTGGATTCATTATCTGTCAATTCATTCGAAAAGGTCTTTAGAGCCCTTCCATCTACAGCTGATAAAAACACTGACTCCCACGAATTGTTTTGATGAACCGATATTTTCCATGCCAATTCAGGATTTGTTTTGTCCAGTGAAAATATCACCAAATTGTTTACATAGATATCCGCTTCTCCCGGATATAACCCTGCAACTATTTTTTCAGCGTCATTTTGGGTAATTTTAGCTTCAACGGAAAGATTTTCAATCGGATAAAATCCGGAAGTCAAAAGTGCAGCTTCACTGTCTGCGTCAGCCGATACGGTAACTTTTCTGCCATACACCGGTATTCCCCGGTACACCTGCGGAAAGCTGTAATATGTATCTCCCAATACTGTGCTGCAATCCGCAGTCCCAAGCTCATCCTCTACTGAAACAATTCCAAGAGTATCCGCCACATCATTGATTGCGTCTCTTGCAGTGGAAGGATCTGTGATCTTTCGCTCCGTAAAATGGGACGGCAGAACAATTCCTGTTCCATTCACCGCAGAGACTTCTTGAACAGTTTCAGTAGGCTTAGACGACAAATTGCTGAAAATCAAAAAAGCCAAAATCGTTCCCAGAAACAGTACAAGAATGCCAAGCAGGGCAAAGAGCCATACCAAGTTGTTCTTACGGCGTTTTCTGTGCATATGGTCCGCAGTAGATTTTTTCATAATGATATTCCTTTGCTTGAGTTACCGAAATTTGCGATGCAATAAAAAAACTGGAAGAATGCCATAAGTTAAAGCTCTGCGATACTTCGCAGAAGCCTAGAATTTACAGATAGAATGCAGCGAACAGATCGCCGATTCCATAGAAGAAGTCACCGAGACTGGTAAAGCCCCAGTTGCTGCCACCAGACATTGTGTGGGTATAACCATCGGAGTAAGTATATACACCGTTTTTCTTGGAAACGACAGCACCATGGGACTGCTCAAGCGTTTTGGATTCGCTTTCCCATTTATCGTAGTAGGTGCTACGGAACATACGTCCGAAAGCATAGCAGACCTGAGAAATGATACCGCCGCCCTCAACACAAGACATTTCACTTTCGTTCAGTGCCATATAATTAGCGGGCATCTGAAGTTTGCTGTTTGCCATAAAGCAACACTCCTTTTATTTTGTGCCTTCTTCCAGTTTTTTTATTGCACCCCTTTCTTTCTATAATTTTCCGATCTCAGCCTTTATATCTTGCCAATAGAACCGACGTATTATCGTGCCCTCCGGGAACAGCAAGTGCCGTTTTGACCATCTGTTCCGCCGCCTGTTTCAGATTTCCCGTCACGGCCAAAATTCTGCACATAGTGCTGTCCGGCAGATAGCGGTACAGCCCGTCCGTGCATTGAATGAGCACATCTCCCTTCCGAAGCTGGAACGGCATCCGGTTTCCGCTGATCAATGTCAGCTCCGAAATCCCAAGATAGCTTGTCAGAGCAGCACGCTGCGGATGATGCAGTGCCTCATCCTGTGTTATGCTGCCCTCCAGTGCCATTTGGTCAAGCTGGGCACCAAAATTGTGATCGATGTTCAACTGCTCTAGCGTACCATCTCTATACAGGTAAATATGGCTGTCTCCTATACTGCACCAGAACAGCTTCCCGTTACGGAGAAACACTGTCGTCAGAGTCGTCCCCGCTTCGATTTTCTGGTTGGCCGGGTCCCGGAGATTCTTGACTTCCTCGTTCAGTCGTAGTGCTGCGCGTCCCATCTCCGTAGGAATATCTTCCGCCTGAGCGTGTTCCAGCAGGTATCTCGTTACCCCATGCGCCGCCAAAGCGCTGGCACGTTCGCCCCCGGTAAGCCCGCCCATACCGTCACACACAGCGCAGACTGTGCAGAAATCCCCAAAATCAAAGCATATCGAATCCTGCTGGCTTTTCCGGGTTCCAATCGACGTATAGCTGGCGATCTCCGCCTGACTCGTCTCATAGGCGTCGGCACACATCGTTTTTTCTCCTTCGTCTTTTACGGGTATCAGAAGAGTCTGTGTGATATCATCCATCGCTTCGGGAATGGTATTGGCTTCCTCGCCTGCCTTTTTTCGCTTGAACAGGGACATCACGTTTCAATCACCACCTTGAATGTGTACTCGGGCGACACGACACAAAAAATATCGCCATCTTTCAGTGTATACGATTTTTCTTTTTCCATTGGCTTTCCGTCCGCCAGATAGGTGCCATATTTGGACAGGTCCCTGACGATAAATTCCCGCTTGGGCTCGTTGTAAAACACCTCGCAGTGATTCCGGCTAATCTGGTTATCCGCTGGCATCATCACGTCGCTCGTCGCCAGACGCCCGACCTTCACCGTGCGATTCGGCTCGATTATCCACCGCCGTCTGGAAATGTGACCACCCGATTTCCGCATCGTCAGCTCCAGATATGCCAGCCTGCGTTTTTTCGGATGGAAGAATGCGGCCAGGCCCTTCGGCTCTGGCATATTCTGCTCCTCAACCTGACACATCTTCTCCGAGTCGTCGGAAGTCTCGACATGAATTTCAGCCTGCTTCGATGCCTTTGATTTCGGCATCAGTGCCCCCAGATCGATGTCGTAGTCCTCCGGCCGGACGACCTGTTCCAGTGCATCCAGAAAATCAAGCATCCTGCGATAACGGTCGTGGTAGTCGAACGCCAACGCCTTGTCAATCACGTCCGACAGCTGCCGGGAGACAGCGGGACACAGCTCGTGCAACGGGGGATAGGAGGCTCCTTTCGCACGGCTCAGTGCGTCCAGCATCTTGCGCCCTGACACGATAAAGTAGAAAGTTGCGGCCAGTGCGTAAATGTCCGTCCACGGTCCCTGACACGGTTTCTGCGTATACTGCTCGTAAGGGGCGTAGTTCGGCTTCAGGTAAATTTTTCTTTCTTTACTATCGCTCCCCTGACGGAACGAGCGTGCCGCGCCGAAATCGATGAGTTTTATTTCACCGTCCTGTGTGATAAGGATATTTTCCGGGCTGATATCCCCGTGGATCATGCCGAAACGATGGACTTCTGCCAGTGAACTTCCGAGCAGGAACAGCATCTGGAGTGCCATCTTGAGCGTCTGCTTCGGATTATGATTTTTTCGGAACACCCGCAGATTGCAACCCTCAATCAACTCCATTGCAAAATATGCCGTCCCGTTTTCTTCAAAAAAATCCCGAATGTCAACGACAGAGATATTTTCTCGAAGCTCCTGAAGGGCGCATGCTTCTTCAATGAACTGCTGCTTTCCCTCTTCATACTCAGGCCGGTTTTCTTCATCTGCAAGGATGAGGGCACCATCTGGTGTCCTCCCCTGAAGCAGACCGGACGGGAAGTACTCTTTGATGCAGCAGCGTAGGCCGCTCTGCATATTCTCAGCAAGATACGTAATTCCGAAACCGCCCTGTCCCAAGCTCTTGCCCAACAGGTATTTTTCTTTCAGAATGGTGAACGGTGCCAGATAGTCTTTCACTGCAGAAGATTCTTCTGCATGATACCCGCAGTTCCGACACTCCCCATGCTCCATCGCTTCCTGAAAGCAAACGGGACAAAGTTTTTCTTCCAGACCCGCCATCTTTTATCTCACCCCGTCCTAATACTTTCCCGGCTCAGATTTTGAACTGGAAGATTTCGTTTCCGAGCGTGATATACATACCATTCGCCAGCGTCACTGTATTGCTGCCCAGAATTTTCTCGTCGCCCACGAACGTGCCATTTTTGGAGCCAAGGTCCTGAATGGTGCAGACACCATTACGGCAGCTAATCTTCGCATGGGCACGGCTGATGATCGGGTTGGAGACGATGATGTTTGCCTGAGAACCCTTGCCGATCACAACCTCCGTGTTATTGTAAATTGCAAAACTCCGGTTCGTGTTCATCTGGATCAAAGAGGCCACGACTGTCATCGAGTTGTCTGTTGCCGGCACGGTTGTGGCATTGCCGTCATCGACCAGATTCGTCTCGGCATCCCGACTCGGATCGTTGCTGTTTCAGTCGTCCACGAACGCTTCCTCGTCTTCATGCACCACATAGCTAACGATCACGGAAGCCACGGACATGATTGCGGCCAGTACGAGGAGCACAATCAGAATCATAGTCAGCGCAGGGGCAACACGGCTGGTTATCGAAGTGTCCGTCGGATCGATGGAAAATTTACCCGCAAACACAAAGAAGTACACTGCCAGCAACTCGATGATGCCAATCAGGTTCGCCGCCAGTGCGCACCAGCTTATCGTGAACACACTGGCAATAGCCGCTACGACGACCAGCACGAAGAACAGTACCAACAGTGCCACGCAAATTTTAGAGATATCATCCGGGGCATCACTCATGGTTTCAAGATTTACCAGCCTTGCCTTCTGCAAATCGGGACTGACAAGATAGGAAAATACACTCGTACTGCCTTTTTCAACGAATTCATCGATCTTATCGGAGGTAGTGCCCGCACCGAACTGAAAATTCAGCTTTGCTTCTTCTTTCATCTGTTTAAGCTCAGAAGTCATGGTTGCAGGGATATCCTTAAAGGTCCCCTTTTCCGTTTTCATCTGGTATCTCAGCTGATATCCCGGCACAAAAAGTGCCACAAGCAAAATCACCGTTGCAATCCACGAAAGAACCGCTCCAATTTTTTTACCCTTGGGGGCATCCGCAAAGAATGTTGCAAATTTTCTGTTGTCCTCCATAATAATGTCTCCTTTGTTTTACAATATTTTATCCGCCGGAGTAGAGTGTTCCAGCAAGATATCCTTTATTACCTTTTTCCCCGCAGTCTGCGTAGCCTTTTTCCATAATGGGAAAAGACCTTTTTTCTCTCCGACCGCGCTGATAAGGATGCCTGTGATATTGTCCGTCTCTTTTCGTTTCATGCAGAGCTGTGCTGTTTCTTCCAGAGCCTCATGTAACTTTTTTTCCTTGGAAGAATACCTGCAGCTCTTTTTTATTTCAGCCTCTGTCACCTTGCGGCGAAACCCGTCGCAGCAGATCAGAAACGTCCGGTGCGGCAGAACCTCACCGGAAAGATAATCCGGTTTCACATCTTTGCCCGCTCCCACGCACTGAAGCAGGAGGCTTTGTCTCGAATCTTTCCGGGCTTGTTCCGGTGTCAGTTTTCCTTCGGTAAGTTCACGCTGGACGATGGTATGATCTGTCGTAAGTTGCGTGAGGGTATCCGAAATGATATATGTCCGGCAATCTCCGACATGGCAGATGTAATACCGACCTTTCATAAAAAGAACAGCTTCCACTGTCGTTCCGCTGCGGAATCCGGCCTTTTCGGAGTTGTCTTTCAACCGGATATGAAGCGATTGGATAAGATTGTCCCAGTCATCGAACAGCTCCGTCTCCGGTTCTTCCTGTTCATATAGTTCCTCGACACGCTCATCGAACCAGTCCCGGAAGGCTGTCACGACCGCTGCGCTGCTCCGCTCGCCCATTTTCAGTCCACCTACGCCGTCGCAGATCACTGCGAGGACAGCTTCATCGTCCTGAGTCTGACCTCGTTGCACCAGAAGGAGAGAATCCTGATTCGTTTCCTTCTGTATTCCGATATCGGAATAATATGCGGCACAATATTTCATGTTCCTTTTCCTGCTTTCTCAGCGGTATTCGTGTTCGATTTCAAGAAGAACCATTTTCTTCTTTTTGTGCAGCAGAACGCTCCCGACCACGGCCAATAAAACAGCAACCAGCACCAGACAGATACCACACACCACCATGATTTGTCCAACCGTCATTTTCTCCACCTCTTTTACTGCCAGTTGTTCCGTGCCATGCGGTCCAGCTCATCCATCTGCGGGTCATACACGCCAGATGCCTGCTCTGCACGATAGAGTTCAGCAGCCGTTTCGTAATATCCCAGCGTTTTCGTGTAGGATGCTCCGTTCTGCAAATCAAGTTCGCCCTGAACAAAGGCGAGCCATTTATACACCCGGTAGTCCTTGGGGTAATCTTTTTTCAGTGCCTGAAGCATCTCCATCGCTTTGGAGAAATCATGTAGCTGATATTGCAACATTGCGATATTCAGCCGGACTTCCAGCGTGGTGTTTCCGTTTTTCTCCAGCTGCTGATAGGTTCGCAAGGCATCTTTTTGATAGCCGGGATTCCCGGTCGCTTCCGCCTGACGAATATATGCGGACGCCAGCTGTCCGGCCAGCGCGTTGTAATATCCATCGGGGAGCTGTTCAATGCCCTGATTCAGGAGATTGATTTCCTCCGAAAGCATGGAGTCTCCGATATCCTCACAGATCGATGCTGCCAGACGGTACGCGCGTGCAAGCTGGTCGTTGCCGTCCGCCGAGCCGATTGCCTTACGGGCGGCATCCAGCGCATCCGGCAGGTCTCCCTGTTTTCTCAGAAGCTCGCTTTGAACGACCTGATAGGCACCGCTTTGTTCGGCGTCAGGGACAGCTTTCGCCATCTCTGCAAGGACCTCATCCGCGCCAGAATAATCGCCCAGCTGAATCAGGGCGGTCGCCTCACCCTGATAATAGCTCAGGATATCAGGAGAGTATCCTATCGCTTTCTGGTACATCGTCGCAGCCGATTCATAGCTTTCCAGCTCGTAGTAAGCCTCCGCTGCCACGTTGTACAGGTTTGCCACGCTCTGTCTGCTGTAATATTTCAGCTCACGCGACTGCGTCGTTTCCACTGCATCGATGCACTCCTGATACTTTCCCTGCCGATAGAGAAGGACTGCCTGTTCCACATATGCTTCCAACTGGTCATCGTAAATCGCGATAGCCTGCTGCAGGTCCTGCTCCGCCTCATCAAAGCGCATTTCATCGGCGGCCGTCCGGCCTTTCCGCACGAGGGCATCATAAGCGGCGTACCGTTCCACGCCGATTCGCTGTACGCCAAACAGGATAGCCAAAGTTCCTGATACCGCAAGGACAAGAGAGACCGCCGCCACAACTCGCTGAGAATGAACCACCTTTTTATAGCGTCCGTCGATTGCGTGGATATCCTGCAGTGCCCGGAGCATTTCCTGTGCGTCGCAGAAGCGTTCTTCCTGCCTTTTCATCATCGCTCTGGCGATGATGAGCAAAAAGCTACGGCTGAATTTGAGTTTATAGCTCGTGATGGGCCGAACATCCTTCAGCGAATGGCCGGGCTGCTGCCCGGTGATTGCATAGTATAGAGTCGCACCGATGCCATAAACGTCCGTCCTCTTGCTGATAGTGCCATAACCACCCGCATTGGTTGCTTGCGCCGCCGTGACAGAATTGCTCACACCTCTGCCGGACGGGCCCTTGTTGGATCTGACATTCTGATAGGCGAACGCATCTTTGTATCCTCGCAGCGGCATGGTTTCTTCAAGCGGAACCGTCTCGATCGTATCGGGCGATGCTCCCGGACGGGTATACTGTTCCGGTGCCGCATAGCCCGGCGTTGCGCCAATTGCCAGTACGCCTTTTGAAAAAACAAGTGATGTGTTGAAATCGATGACGCAGATATCTTCGTTGGGCGTTATCATAATATTGCTGGGCTTGATATCACAGTGCAGAATCGGAGGTACCTGCGAGTGCAGATAGGCGATTACCTCACAGAGCTGGCAGGCCCACCGGTATGCAAGCTTCTGACTGACCGAGCCGTGCGTTTTGACGTAGTTTTGCATGTTCTCGCCCGGTATCATGTCCATGATAGTATAGACATAGCCGCTCGGGCTTTCAATCACGTCATAGATTCTCGGAAGATACTTGTGCTTCAACGTTTTGAGGATATTGGCCTCCGCGCGCTCGTCCATCCGTCCCTTGAACTTCTGTTTTACACGCTTGATGACGACATCAACATCCAGACTGTCTTTGTGCGCGCGGTACAGTGTGCCCATCCCGCCCTCGCCAAGAGGTCGGATCGAACTGTAGCCGCTTCCAAGATCCGCCGCCCATTGACTGGTTTCGTTATAATTCATGCACATTCCTCCACACGACTTTTAAGACGGAAATTCGTCTTTCAGACTATCAAACTCCGATTGAATCTGCGACCAGTCAAAATCATCGCTTTCGCCGCTGTCCTGCGACGGGTCATAGGTAGGCGCCGTCACTGTCCCGGACGATTCGGTTCCCTGTCCGCTTCCCGCGCTGCCGAGGCCCTTTCGGAGAGCCTCCTGAGCCATCGAATTTGCGATGCCGGCCGCTTCGCCGGTGAGTCCGCTTTTTTCCACGACCTTGCTTGCTGCGCTGTCCGCTGCTTTCTCGGCCACCTTTTGGGTGACCGTCTTAGCGTTGTCTTTCGCATCAACCTTGACACTTACAGATGCCGATTGCCCCGATTCATCCTTCAGGAAATCATTAATCTGTACCGTCAGCGTGCAGGTTCCATCCGAGTTCGTTTTGATCTTGGTATCGATGGTGTTGAAATCGACGCCATTTGTTTCCGCATTCTGGAGCAGTTTCTCAATGCCGATTTCATCGTCTAGTGCCGCATAGTGTGCTCCCAGCAGGGCATAGGGGTCGGCATTCTGCGGGTCTGCCGCAATCCACGCCTCGCCCACGTCTTTTGCAAAGACCGAATTCAAGTCATTCCAAAAGTGTTCCGAAAGCATCTGGAAGGGAACGTTTCCGCCACCGCTTTCAAAGACCAGCTTTGCATCATCCAGAAATCCTGGAAGAAAGTCCGCCTCGTCATCAAACACTTCCTGCGCCTGTTCAAAGACCTTGTTTGCCTCATCGGCTTTTCCCTGTGCTGCATAAGCGGCATACAGGCCCGCATAGGCTTCCTTGTTCGTCGGGTCGTGCTGGATGATATCGATATACTGCAAGATTGCGTTATCGTAATCCAGCGAGGTCAAGTAGTTCGTTCCAAGATTCAAGACCTTGGCTAGCGAAAAGACCTCTGCCGTCTCCGAATCTGAATCGGTGGATAATGTTGCCATCGAGCTTCTCGGACTGCATCCTGCCAGTGCTATTGCAGCCACTGCCACCAGTGCTGCAACGATGATTTTTTTACTCTTCATTGTCTGCTCCTAAAGCCGGACTCCTATCATCTTCGTCCGCCGCTTCTATCAGCTGAAACTTATTTGCACCATCTGCCAGTGCGACAATACTTTTCCCGGACACATAAGTCGGCACATTATAAGGAATACGCACCCCATTGACGAATACCCCGTTCCGGGAATGGTCGGTAACATTAAACCCAAGATCCTTTCCATTATATTGAACCGTACAGTGAATCCGGCTGATTTTTTCGCCTCTTACGATAAGCGACACCTCCGCTGGGTTCCGACCCAGTTCCACCGATCGTCCGGGTATCAGCTCAAAGCTTCTGCCCGCCAAACTTCCGGTCAACCCAGACAGTCTCCCCCGCATACAGGGCGGGGGAGGTTTCGTGTTGGGGTTGTCGTGCACTTCCGTGCGCTTTTGCCTGCTCCGCTCATATGCCTCAGCCAGTCGGTTCGTGTCCCGGATTGCTCGATACATTGCGACGAGATATCCAAGAACTGGAACCAGGATCATCCATACAAAGAAGGTTTCGCTGTCCTGCCGGACCTCCACATCGTATTCCGCCGCATTGTCACAAATGCGGTCCACGATCTCCGCAAGCCACACATATTTGTACACGCCGAATGTCAGGACACTGAACAGCATCATTTTTTCGACGCCCACCGTATGTTTTCCATCCTTTTCGCACAGAATGTTGACATCCTTCGCCCACAAGTCCATGAAATAAAAATGGTAGACCGAAAACGTCACGAAAGACAGCAGCACATACAACAGTAAGCTCCGATCCTGCTTCACCTCATCTGTTCCGCGATCCTGATTCGTTCTTTTTCTGCGTCTCTCAGGCATACTGCATCACTCAGCTCAGCCGGATGATATTGTTGTTATCGCCCAATGCAAGCTCCGTTCCCCGGGTCAGCAGCACCGGAGAATTCGCAGGGAGGCGGCTTCCGTTTACGTAGGTGCCGTTGCTGGAAAAATCGGTAACACGATATTTCTGAACCTGACTGTTGAACATGACCTCACAGTGGCGGCGGCTGATCTTCTGCGCACCCTGAGAAAAAACGATCTTCGCATAGGCAGGGTCTCTGCCCAGAATGACCGGCTGGTTCGGCTCCAGCGGATAGCTCGAGCCCGCATACATACCGGCGACCCCCTCCAGAGCTGCTCCCGCAGCTCTGGAAGCAGCCGGGATATGAGAAGTCGGCTTCTTTCCACCGGTGCTGCCAATCCCCATCAATTTTTTCGGATCTACAGCAATCGTCATTCCGTTGCCGTCAGTGGACGGTTTGATGTCATCCACCATGACCGGGCGGCCCTTCATTTCTTCATAAACAAAAGCAGTTGCCATCATCTTGTACGGTGCAACATACAGGACAGAAAGAATCCCGCCGGTAAGCAGGCTCAGAATATTCCAGCCGAGATAGCTGAGATCAAAGACAAACAGGTCAAATTTACGGCCTTCCGTCATCGCCTTGCAGCGCTCCATGACCTGTTCTGCATTCAGCTGCGGATGGTCCGCTTGCACCAGAGCCATAGGCCAGAACTGATATGAACGATAGGCCGCAACAACGAGAGCTGCAATCATGCCGATCATCACCAGCAGCATTGCCGCCAGATAACTCCGAGAAGCCGCTGCAACAACAGCCGCCAGCAACAGCGTAGCAAACTGGATCAGAACCGGGATCCACATGATCGTCAGCATCCGCACTCCTGTAACAAGGGCAAATTGCATAAAGAAATCAAATGCATCAAAGATGCAGGTGACTTTTGGTCGGATTCCATTCTTCCGCAGAGAAAGATAGTACCGGTATCGTGCCACTTCAAACGGCCCGGCAACTGCTCCACCGGCGATAGCACCGACGAGCGTTGCAATCGGAGTAATCAGCACATAGGCAATGATGATTCCCGCCAGACCAAACAGCTTGAACGGTGCCGACACAACCGCCGACACGACCCCAATGCCGCCTGCGATCATCGCACCCAGCAGGACACTTGTGATTGCCGCAATCACCCGATACAGAATCTCCATGCCGACCATTCCGGACAGATTTCCGTTTTCATTCAGAACACGTTTTGCCTTTTCTTTATTTCCAGCCCGATTTATCACAACGATTCCCCCTTATTTCGTTTTACCAGTGGAATTTTTCGCTGCACAAGGGAACAAACATCAGTTTCGTGTCGCCGATGCTGAGCTGGTCCATGGCCTTCAGCTCAATTGGGTTGAGCACAAGCTTATCGTTCACATAGAACAGCTCTTTAGAGCTGCCCGGCTGCGCAAGATACACATTACTACGCGGATCATACACAACAATCGCATGAGAGCTGCGGGAAACCGTGTTGTCGCCAAGGATGCAGACATCCATCTCCGAAGAACGACCCACAAAATTGCGGCCCTGATGCAGACGATAGTCGGTTCCCTTATTCACACCTTCCGTGCAGACGAGCCAACCAACAACTGGTGCCGACTTTTCTGTAGCACCGTCCAACATATCTGCAGTTACAGGGAGCGTGCGGTCATCGTCATCGGGAATTGCAGTGCTCAGAGGTTCAGTCGCTACGCTGGGACCCGGCTGAGACACCGGGACGTCCAAAGGAACCGTCGTCTGATCCGGCCCAACGTTCACACCTTCCATGCCGCAGAAGGGGCAGCTGCTGAACCGGGAAGCATCGTAGTGGTGGCCGTTGGGGCATTTCATCAAATTCATAATAAAGTCCTCCTCAAGTAAAAAGTTTGTTATATTCTCAGCAGACGAATTTCTGCCGTAGAATCAAAAGTTCCCTTTACACCCGAATCTATACGGTGTACAACAATGCACAGGTGAGTTGTTGGGATTATTTTCTGTCGCAGAGTAGCCCACTCTGCGATAATGGCGAAAAAACAACGGTAATTCGTTTGGCAATTCGGATTGACGGCTTATTTGACGGAAATAAAATCTGCCAGCTGTTCCATCGTTTCCCGCTTCAGCTCCAACGAAGGATGAACATATCGATTCATTGTGATGGTAACAGATGAGTGTCCTAAAATCTCACTCAGAGTTTTGATGTCGATTTTTGCTTCCACACAGCGTGTGGCAAAAGTGTGCCTTAAAACATGAAAATTCCTTTTTTCCAATCCACAGGCATCCAAAATCTTGTGAAATCTTCGCTGAATGCACCGCGGTTCGATAAACTTCGAAGGAGAACCGCTCAAAAAGAATCCGGTGTGACTCAGGAAATAGCGCTCCAGAAAACCGAACAGCAAATTTGAGATTGGGATATTCCGATTAGCGGAGCTGCTTTTGGGAGATGCAATCTCGATATGTGTTTTTTTGCTCCCAGGTACCCGATTCTGGATACGTTGCATCGTCTGACAGATATAGATATTCCTTTCCGAAATCGAGATCTTTTCCCACGTCAACGCACACAGCTCCCCGATACGTATTCCTGTCAGTAGACAAAGAAGAATCCCCAGATTCAGAGCATCGGGATGTTCCTCTAGATATTGCTGCAAAATCATCTGCTCTGGGAGGCTTAAAATGGGCAACGACTTTTGCGTCTGCTTGACCCTGATATCAAGAACCTTCGAATCTACGAATATACCGAGTGTTCCTGCATAATTCAGAATGCGACGCAGAACAGAGAGCACATCCGAGATTGTCTTGGGAGAAAGACCGGTTTTATCCTTTTTTCCGTGCAGTTCAAGGTGTTTGCAAAGCTTCCTTACCATTTCTTTTGTGATCTTCTCGATTTTTACTGTCTGGAATGATGGCATGAGATAGCATTCGATTAGCGTCCGATAACGAATGTAGGTGGATTCCTTGAAGTTAATGGAAAAGGCGTCAAGCCACTCCATGGAAACAAGTTCAAATGTACTGTTTCTGGTTCTTTCCTCGCTTCCGGATGGTTTACCTTGGAGCTGGAGCGTGTGCTGTAGATCACATCGCACTTCGCGGTAGGAGGAAGCATACAGATAACCATATTTGGGCTTTCCCAGCGCATTTCGCGACTTTATGTAGCGTGCTTCCCAGCGGCCATCCTTCCTTTTATAAATGTTCAATCCTTTTCTTGACACAAAAACCTTCCTTTCGTTGACGGCTTATTTGACGGAGCATACAATCGGATTGTATCGAATTTGTTGAAATTGTCGAGTAAGTACGACATTATTTTCTTTTTTTCAGAATTTCAGATTGCTTTCTCTTGACCATCCGTGTAATCGGCGGTAAAATTCAATTGAATCATCCTGTCGCAGAGTGGGCTACTCTGCGACAGGAAACATAAACCATGAATGTAAAAATTCATAGTTTTTATTTTTTCCATTTTCTTTTAGTCTATCACAGGTAGTTGATTATATCAATTAAAAATAATAGATTTAATCATTCGGTTTCAGCTATGCTCTCGACTACAATAGAGTTGAGAAGGATGGTGGTGGCCATGTACGAAGAACAGTTTTCTAAGAGGCTTACTGAGCTGCGCACACAGAAGGGTGTGTCTGCAAGAGACATGAGCCTCTCAATCGGGCAGAATCCCGGCTATATTCGTGCAATCGAAAGTGGTACTGCCTTTCCGACGATGGCAAATTTCTTTTACATCTGCGAATATTTCAACATTACTCCACAAGAATTTTTTAATTTCGGCGAGGAAACCTCCAATGGAATGAATGCACTTGTTGACCAGCTAAAACAGTTCGATGCCGAGCAGATCAATGCACTTACGGCTTTTATAAAAACAATCGTAAAAAAGTAAATTATCAAAGAACTTAATACTTGGTAAACCTACCGAAAGATAGGGCAACAAAGCCAAATGAGTCTAAAATCTCATATACGAGGTCATGGCAGCTGGTTGCTTTTTGAATGGGATAATTTTATCCCTCTACCATGTTAGAACCGTCTGTGAAGATTTCAACTCACAGGCGGTTTTTGTTATTTAAAAGCAAAATGATGGGGCATTCTTCAGCTTATGCGGTGGAGAGATAGCTTTACATAGCAGCATCCGGGATTCACCGTATTAAGCGGAAGAATGCCCGGATGCTGCTTTTTATTCAGGAGGTGTCTGTTATGCGGCAATCTGATTCGGTGAGCGAAGAACTTGACACGGAGAACGTTCAGTGTGCGCTTGATTTTGAGAACACAATGAATGAGCTGGAGACACAGTTATACTATCGCCATCTGCCGCCGAAGGAAGTTGCTCTGCGGGTCATGGAAGCGGCCTGTAAATTCTATGATGCCGACTGGTGCGGTCTAATTTAGGTTGATCTGGATTTGGGGCTGTGGAAGCCGCTCTGGTGGCACAATGAATGCCAAGAAGATAAAACCACTATCCTTACAAATGAGTTTGAATCGTCTGAATTTCTCGACCGCTGGGTAAAGGCAGTGCGCAGAGGAACCCCGATGGTCGTTTCTGATGCAGAAGATGTCAAGGACACCTACCCGGACGAATACCGGTTGTATGAGCGCTTAGGTATTAAGTCCGTCCTTGCGATTCCACTGGAACCACGGCAAATCGCCCTGATTGCCGTGCGCAACCCTCAGCGGTACACCCATCAGACCAGTATGCTTAAACTTCTGGCCTATGTGTTACTGGCGGCATACAACGATAAGCGAATGGCTGACAGTCTGAGCATGGCATTCTCGCCAGAAAATATCAAGAGCAGCCATGATGTCTTCATCAGCTTGTTCGGAGAATTGAAAATCCACACTTCCCACGGTGTCCTGCCGGAGTCTGACCTGAAATCTCCTAAAATCAGCCGTCTGCTGACTTTTATGCTGCTTTCCAATAAGAAAGCCCTTTCATCGTTGGAAATCGTACAGGAAATCTGGCCAGAAGAACTGGAGGATAAGGACGAACCCGGAAAAAAGGTCAAACAGCTCGTTTACCGGCTGCGGCAAGCATTCAGCATTATCTCGGATGAGCAGCTGATTCTCTCCACGCCGTCTGGCTACCAATTCAACCCCGACCTCCATATCACGACCGATTTTCAGCGGTTCGATGAGTTGTGCATTGCAGCCGCAAAAGCCACTTCTGCTATAAATAAGGTGAGATTGCTCGAAAAAGCGGCATCATTGTATCAGGGCAAACTTCTTTCTGCTGCCAATGGCGAACATTGGCTGGTTCACTACGCAAACCGATACCACCTCGCATTTATGAGTACAGTTAATGAACTGCTGAAGCAATTGATGGACTTCCACGCATACGATCTGCTTCATCGGGATGCTGCACTGGCCCTGACCATCGCGCCGGAAAACACAAAAGCCTACTATTGGCTTATTCGCTCGTACCAGAAGCAGCACATGGACGAGATGGCAGCGGGCGAGCTTGCGGCTGCAAAGCAGAAACTGCCCGAAGATGAGTATCAGAAACTGCTCATTTCGCTCGAACGATAAAACAACGTAGTTTCGCTATATGACTTTCATGTGACCTTCATGCGACTTCTGCGTGACCCGATTTTTTCAAAAATCGCCCCATGTGACTTTCATAAGACCGTCATGTGACTTCTGTAAGACCCTCGTGTGCTATGATAGCAAGGCAAAGCCTTGTTGTCTGGCTGCGAGGGCTTTATTTTTTGTCCTTTTTTAGCCGGATAAACCGCTTTTGACCTGTAACGAAGAAAAATATATCGAAAGCCTGAGATGCATTAAAGGCTGAGGATACTCATATTGCTTTCCATCTACGGATGGAAAACAGTGTCTGTACCCTTTTCTTTAATGCGTCTCTTTTTTTGCGCCCAAAGAAAAGCCAGTGCCCTGTCCAGCAGTGAGGTGTCCTCATCCTCCGCATCCAGCGGAAAGGACACTTCATGTTTCTTTTTGCCCTCTTTTCGTGGCTGGAACTGGCCGCAAAGTATCCCTAGAATCTCCAGATTTTCAATTTTTTACGAATTATCGAAAATTTGGAGGTCAACAATGGAATTTAATAACGGCAACGAACGTCGAAAACTGAACAAAAAGTGGGAACGGCTGCGTGTGCAGTACCAACAGGCGGGAATGAGTGAAGATGCAATCCAAGCCATGTATGATTTTGATTTGGGCGTTCTCAATAGTGAGCGTTCCTACGTTGCAAACACACTGGCAATCGTTGACGATGGTGATGACAACACGGGAAGGAAATCTTCTGACTTTAAGCAGTATGAAAAGGCAATTACTGTAACCGATACTTACCACGAGACCCGGACTCGGTTTGCATGGGTAGGCGAAATCCAAGACAAGCGTTTGCAAGAAGGGTTAGAAAAACTCTCCGATGAAGAACTTCGGCTTATCACGCTGTATTTCCGCGACGAATATAGTACCGTAGAATTATCTAAAGTTTATGGCATTGCACAGCAAAATATTAGCAAGCGAATCTTGAAAATTACTAAATTTTTGAAGAAGTTTGGATTTTTAGGTGTAGATTGAGGCTTCTCGATGGCTCGTAAGTGAGGGGACAATTCACCAGACGGCTCTCGCCGCTGGTGATATGTCCACACTCACGGACCTTGAAAGCTGAATAGTTCAATCATCTGGTACTTCAAGATAATGATACTTCTGTTCAACGCAGCCCGGTCAGCGTTAGGCGGGGTGGCTGAGATGCCAATGGAGCGGTACAAGCCCGCCGCCAGATGATTCCCCACTCTCAGGGAGCCGAGGGCGAATATGAGAGAACTTTATTCATATTTTCATCGCACTGCCAAATCGGCAGAGCAGTGATCTGCAATCCCAACACGATTCCCCAACAAATAACACGTTGGTTTGCAATAAAGCAGGAGCGGTCGGATGCCGTTTTCGGTCTCCGACAACTCCTGTTACTTTTACTTATCCATATCTATCCGCAAAACAACTACCCGACATAGGAGGACATCTCTATGGTTGAATTGAATCCTACCGTGCGGGAGCAGGAGATCTACGAGGAAATGGAGCTGACCCCGGAAATGGTCAAATCCATCCGAACCCTCTGCGCGACCTGCCTCCGGCACTTCGTGGAAGCTAAGGCTTTCAAAATTGCGCTCGTGCCCAGCCCTGACAAGAGCATGGACACCTGCACGGTCTGCCAGACCAACCGTGGGCATGACTATGTTGTTATGCACCGGTAAGTCCGGCACTGCACTTTGTCACCGGGGAGGTGATAACACACCCCATTAAAATGAATGCCACCATAAATTGAACGAAGCCCGCTGCCAAGAAAAAGCAGCGGGCTTTGTACATAACAAAACATGGAGGTAAACATTTGCAGCAAAACTGGAAGTTCCGGCGCGGAGACATTTACTACGTCCAATTCGGAAACACAAGTACCGGCTCGGAACAGCACGGCGACCGCCCTGCGGTCATCATTCAGAATGATGTGGGCAATACCTACGCACCGACCCTCATCGTTGTCCCTCTGACAAGCAATACGGAAAAGAAAGTAACTCAGCCGACACACTGCTTGTTGGAAAACGAAGGGCTGTCTATGTCCTCTATGGCTCTGGCAGAACAGATCTTCACCATCGACAAAAGCCGCATTTTGAAATACTTAGGGCATCTCGCCCCGGAAGATATGCAGCGGCTCGATTATGCCTTGAAGAACAGTCTTGCCTTGAACCCACTGGGCAGCATTCGGAAGCTCAAGCCCATCATCCGCTCCACGGCAGCGTATGCGCCGCCGGAAGTAGTGGATGGAAAGCCACCCATCTATCCCTACACACCCATCAAATCGTCCTTTGAGGACGCAGGGAGCGTGGAGGAAATGATGCTGTACACCGAGCTGCAATCCGCTGTTCATGCCATGATACAGCGACTCGAATACAGCTTTACCTTTAATCCCAGCCTGCTCGCCATCCCGAAGCGTAAGCAGCAGGTCAGTGAGATTTTAGCAGAAGCCGAAAAATACATCTGGAGAATCCGGGAGGAAATGCAATGCGACTGAGCAACACCAACAACTTTTCCGCATCTTTCAATGTGGCCACTCCTTATCAGATGGTGGTCATTCACAGCAGCAAGCTAATCTACCCGCGCGAGCTTTATCAGCGGGGCATCCAGCGTAAGCGCGTTGAGCTGATTGCAAGAGACTTCAATGAATATACGGCGAATGAGCCGAAGGTCAGCTTTCGCAATGGCCGGTATTATGTAACGGACGGTCAGCACACCATTGAAGCGCGTATCCTGCGCAACGGTGGCAAAGACCTCCCGATTCTCTGCAAGGTGTATACGGGTCTGACGATGCAGCAGGAAGCCCTGTTCTTCGCAGAGCAAAACGGTCACGCTGCACCGCTGACGGCGGGCATCAAGCTCCGTGCCAAGGTCGTGGGCGAGGATGCTCTTTCCATGGCATTCCTCGCAGCCACCAACCGGGTGGGTCTGGACTTCAACTATGACAGCTTGCAGTTGAGCGACTACCGCATCAGCTGCGTAGGCACTGCACTCAAGCTGTACAACCAGATGGGCGAGAAAATCTACTGCGAGGCTCTGCGGCTGATTGTGGACGCATGGGAGGGCAAACCCGATTCCTTCCGTGCCGCAGTCCTGAAGGGTGTGATGTACTTCGTGGAAGTGTATCACGGTGAGTTCAACGAGGAACGGCTGATCCGTGCCCTGCGCAGCGTCCATCCCATGGAAATCTACCGCACCGGGATGGACAACCCGGCAAAGCTGCCCGGATGGAAGAAATACGTTTTCCCCATCTATGCGGCGTACAACGGCAAATCCCGTAAGGATGCCCTGCCGATGAAGTTCTGACATTTACAGGAATCTCTCCTTAAAGACAATGGGCATCCGCACAACGCAGATGCCCATTGTTACATATTAAGACAACAGCATTTATTCATAATAGGAGTTACAATCTTATGATCGATAAATTTTCACAGGTCGCAGAGAACCTTCCTGCGGCTGACCGTGATGCCGACCGGCAATATCATGTAATCAATGGCTATCCTGTTGTTTTCAGTTTTTCCAAAGAACCCAACCCGGAAGCATTTGAGCGCATTCGGAACATCCTGCTTGCCACCAGCTATACGAAGAAGGTAGGTTGACATCATGGACGAATGCAAAACCAAACGCTATACTGAGTGCGGTAACGGGCGGTGCTACAAGCCGAACCATTGCCGGACGTTCTTTGACAACGAAATAAAGCCTGTCCCCACTTTTGTTATGAAAGTGAGGAATTTACAATGACAGAAAACAACAACCGCGTCTGCTGCTTGTACCGCGTTTCCACCGATAAGCAGGTGGATTTCACTTCCAACCATGAAGCTGACCTGCCCATGCAGCGAAAGGCTTGCCATAAGTTCGCTGAATCGAAGGGCTGGGTCATCGTCCATGAAGAACAGGAAGAAGGCGTGTCCGGCCACAAAGTCCGGGCCGCCGCCCGCGACAAGCTGCAAATCATCAAGGACTATGCCCGGAGGGGCAAGTTTGACATCCTGCTGGTGTTCATGTTCGACCGTATCGGTCGTATCGCAGATGAAACTCCCTTTGTTGTGGAATGGTTTGTACGGAACGGCATCCGGGTATGGAGTACCCAAGAGGGTGAGCAGCGTTTCGACAACCACACTGACAAACTGCTGAACTACATCCGATTCTGGCAGGCGGACGGAGAAAGCGAAAAGACTTCCGTCCGTACCCGCACCAGTCTGCGCCAGCTTGTAGAAGAAGGTCACTTCAAGGGCGGAAATGCGCCTTATGGCTATGACCTTGTACGGAGTGGGCGTATCAACAAGCGCAAGCATGAACTGTACGAACTGCACATCAACGAACAGGAAGCTGCCGTAGTGCGGATTGTCTTTGACAAGTATGTGTATGAGGGCTACGGCCCGCAGCACATTGCTACCTATCTGAACAATTCTGGCTATCGCGCAAGGTCTGGAAAGTGCTGGCACCCATCCAGTATTCGGGGGATGGTACAAAACCTGACCTACACCGGCGTTCTCCGTTGTGGGGATGCACGGTCAGAATTGATGCCGGATTTGCAGATTGTCCCGCAGGAACAGTTTGAAAACGCACAGCGCATTCGGAATGAACGCTCTGTGCGCTCAACTGCGGAAGCCGAAAATCGCCTTCCTTTGAACATCCATGGGAAGTCGCTGCTTGCCGGCAACGCTTACTGCGGACACTGCGGTGCAAAGCTGGAACTGACCAGCAGCCGTAAATGGCGAAAAATGGCAGATGGTTCGTTAGACGATACGCTGCGTATTCGCTATACCTGTTACGGAAAGCTCCGCAAGCAGACCAACTGCACCGGGCAGACGGGATATACCGTCCACATTCTGGATGAGATCATTGATAAAGCTGTCCGCCAGATTTTCTCCAAGATGAGGGGTATCCCCAAAGAGCAGATCGTTACAAAACGCTATGAAAAAGAGAATGCGGAACGCAAGAATCATCTGCAAGACCTTCAGACACAGCGGAACAAGGCAGAAAAAGACCTGTTGGCACTGAAAACCGAGGTTTTAGCTTGCATCAAAGGTGAAAGCGTGTTACCGAGAGAAACCCTTGCCGAAATGATTACAGCGCAGGAAGAGAAACTCACGGAGCTGGAAAACCTTTGCGAAGCGGCCAGTGAAGAACTGGAGAAAACGGCTGAGCTGATGGATAAAGTGTCGCGGCTGTATGATGAACTGATTTCTTATGCTGACCTGTACGACAGTGCAAATTTTGAAGCGAAGAAGATGATCGTCAACCAGCTCATCCGCAGGGTAGACGTATATCGCGGATACCAGATCAACATCTCGTTCAACTTCGACCTTACTCCGTACATCGAGGGGGAGTGATACGTCCGCCTGCAAAACAGTCGGGCATCGAACAAGTATTTTCAAAAACAACGAAACAGCAAGAATTGGGGGTTGCCGTCCATGCGCCTGCAAAATCAGACTTTTGACTGATTTTTTCCGTAGCCTCCAAGAAATCAAAAAGAAAAGCACCATACTTCAAACGAAGTACAGTGCTTTTTTGGTGGAGAATACCGGGATCGAACCGGTGACCTCTTGCATGCCATGCAAGCGCTCTCCCAGCTGAGCTAATCCCCCATAGCTGGCGTGTCATTCCTGACGACGCATATTATTATACCAGCCAAAAGGAGAGTTGTCAATAACTTTTTTATTTTTTGTGAGCGACGCTGCGGCGGGTGCTGCGCTTGTAGTAGAACAGGTACTGCTGTACGATGCCAGCCTGCTGACCATAGGAAGGAAAAGGGTCGCGGCCGCCGAATTCCTCATCAATGAGTCGCTGTATCCAAACATCAATGGGAGCCATCGCGGTACGGCCATAGCCAAAGAGGCAGACGCAGTTTGCTACCTTTTTGCCGACGCCGTCCAGCTCGAGGAGGCGGGAAAAGAGAGCGTCGTCGGGCAGCGCTGCCAGAGCACCGAGGTCGAGTGTGCCGCTGGAAGCCTGTGCGGCAGCGTTCTGGATGTAACGGGTGCGGTAGCCCAGACCACAGCCCATCAGCTGCGCTCCAGAGAGGCCGCAGAGCTGCTGCGGGGTGGGGAAGAGGAAGACTTCATCGCCTTCGGCACTGAGCGGTTCGCCGCAGCACCGGGCAAGGCGTTCTACGGCGGTGCGGATGGCCGGAATGCTCTTGCGCTGGGAGATAAGAAAGGTGATGAGCATTTCCCATGGGTCCTGATGCAGGATTCGGATGCCCTGCCCAAATTCGAGCGATTTGTCCAGATAGCTGCTCTGTCCCGCCAAGCTGCACCGCAGCGCGGCATAGTTCCGGCCCAAATCAAAGTAGTTGGCCCAGCACTCCCAATCTGAGCCATACCATGCAGCGTCGTATTGCCCAGCGCCCAGCGGAGTCAGATAAAGGAGTGCGCCGCCGGAAAGAAAACGGTAGCGCCCGTCGGCCAGTTTCTGCGGCCGGAAGCACTGGCCGCTTTCGATGATCTTGTCGAGGTCAAAGTCGTCCTGGATGGTGACGAGCTGATGGGTAAGGGGAACGGTATGCATGGAAAACTCCTTTTTGGAAAAATTGTGGCGATGCCCGATTCGAGGAGGAAACTGATTTCTATCCGTACCCTTTGCGGGGAGGGCAACCTTGATGCTGAAAAGACCGGCGTGGTTGTGACCATTTCTATCTACGCCCTCGGTGAAGAGGACGACTTGGTTACGCTTTTGAGAACTGCGATATGATTATTATGTTATTCTATCCACACCCCTCAAATAGGAGCGACTTCAAGTCGAAGAATGCACCGGGGAACACAAACTGATTTCAACCAACGTCTTTAAGAGACGGAATTGTAGGTCAAAATACTCGGTTCCTTAGAGAGCGCATGGCAACAACTTAATAAGAGTTTACCATATTTTTGTGTTGATTTCTACCTGCGCCCTCCGCGAGGAGGGCGACGCGAAAACGACAGCGGGCCATGGGCGCAGACACAAATTTCTATCCACGCCCTCCGCGAGGAGGGCGACCGCAAGGCTTTGGCTTATGCAGCCAAGCTGGACAAATTTCTATCCACGCCCTCCGCGAGGAGGGCGACGCGGATCGGCTGGAGATCACCACCCACTGCGCAATTTCTATCCACGCCCTCCGCGAGGAGGGCGACGAATTGCAATGAGTGATTTGAACCTTCGTATTGCAATTTCTATCCACGCCCTCCGCGAGGAGGGCGACCCGCTTCCGTGCTGCCGTGGGTTCATGCTTCCCGATTTCTATCCACGCCCTCCGCGAGGAGGGCGACGTGCCCGCTGGAACCCGCTTGTGCTGATACCTGTATTTCTATCCACGCCCTCCGCGAGGAGGGCGACCGCAATCGATGTTTCCGGGCAGATCGGTCGGCAGATTTCTATCCACGCCCTCCGCGAGGAGGGCGACAGCGGTTGTAGATTTTGTTCGTGTAGGACTTTCTATTTCTATCCACGCCCTCCGCGAGGAGGGCGACGTCCATGTGGTCAGTGTGTCGTCATCGTTGGCGTAATTTCTATCCACGCCCTCCGCGAGGAGGGCGACGGTGACGAGTCCTGATGCACGTCTTGACCGATCGATTTCTATCCACGCCCTCCGCGAGGAGGGCGACGAGGTGAATTTTGCAGGGCTGGTAAAAGCTACGGTATTTCTATCCACGCCCTCCGCGAGGAGGGCGACATCGAGCCGGAGGCCGGAGAGAAGAAGCAAGAGATTTCTATCCACGCCCTCCGCGAGGAGGGCGACCAAGCTGCCTCCCCGGAAGCGATCCAGCCAAAAGAATTTCTATCCACGCCCTCCGCGAGGAGGGCGACTGCAGCGGCAGTTGCTCTGGCATTTGCAAGAGCGATTTCTATCCACGCCCTCCGCGAGGAGGGCGACCCGTCGAAGCCCTTCTTCACATCGTAAGACAGCAATTTCTATCCACGCCCTCCGCGAGGAGGGCGACCTTGTCCCCCCTTGCCGCGCCGGAGATCATCAGGCAATTTCTATCCACGCCCTCCGCGAGGAGTGTTGGCAAGCGCCATGTTGGCCGCATCAATATTTCTATCCACGCCCTCCGCGAGGAGGGCGACGGCGATTAAAGCCTATTCGTATGCGAAGGACGGATTTCTATCCACGCCCTCCGCGAGGAGGGCGACCCCGCCGGGGCAGGTGCAGCAGATCCGTCATGTTGATTTCTATCCACGCCCTCCGCGAGGAGGGCGACGTTCTGGGCATCGGCCAGAGTTGGCCAGACGGTGATTTCTATCCACGCCCTCCGCGAGGAGGGCGACCCATACTTGCCGCCCTCCTCACTTATGCATTGCGCAATTTCTATCCACGCCCTCCGCGAGGAGGGCGACAACACATTGACGAGCTGCGAGAGATCGCGGTGGAAATTTCTATCCACGCCCTCCGCGAGGAGGGCGACATGCCCATATAAGCATCCCGGCTCCGTTTGCGCAATTTCTATCCACGCCCTCCGCGAGGAGGGCGACATCTGCCGGTTTGGAGCATCGTCTGAACGTCCAATTTCTATCCACGCCCTCCGCGAGGAGGGCGACCGGTGAGTCTGCTGCAGTCGGCATACCAGGCAGATTTCTATCCACGCCCTCCGCGAGGAGGGCGACGGCTATCTGACCGAACGAAACCCACAAAAAAGGAATTTCTATCCACGCCCTCCGCGAGGAGGGCGACGGACAGCTTTGAGGGCCAGTTCGGGCTATTCGATATTTCTATCCACGCCCTCCGCGAGGAGGGCGACCTAAATTCAGCCATTTTATCGGCTCCTTTCATAATTTCTATCCACGCCCTCCGCGAGGAGGGCGACCAAGCGTCAGATGATCGGTGAGGATGGCAAACTGATTTCTATCCACGCCCTCCGCGAGGAGGGCGACCTGTGAGCACCACTACGGGCTTCTACTACGAGTTTCTATTTCTATCCACGCCCTCCGCGAGGAGGGCGACCCACCATCATTGCTATGTTCCACCCCGGCATTGGATTTCTATCCACGCCCTCCGCGAGGAGGGCGACTGGCCGAAAGGTCTGGTATTGATTTTGAGGTTGTATTTCTATCCACGCCCTCCGCGAGGAGGGCGACTCAGGAAGCCCCTGAGCTGGTGTGCAATCTGGAGATTTCTATCCACGCCCTCCGCGAGGAGGGCGACGTCGAGGCAACTCTGGATGGCCTTACCCAGTATGATTTCTATCCACGCCCTCCGCGAGGAGGGCGACTTCGGCCCATTTTCTGGTAAGATGTTCTCACTTATTTCTATCCACGCCCTCCGCGAGGAGGGCGACATGATGTTCGCCCTGTGGATGCCAATGAGCTGCTATTTCTATCCACGCCCTCCGCGAGGAGGGCGACTTGACCCGCACCGCTTTACTGCTGTTTCTCTGGATATTTCTATCCACGCCCTCCGCGAGGAGGGCGACTTCGTGAGAGATTCGTCCGGCTGCTGGATTTCCTGATTTCTATCCACGCCCTCCGCGAGGAGGGCGACCGCCCTTGACAAAAGACTTTAAGCGCAGCGAGTTTATTTCTATCCACGCCCTCCGCGAGGAGGGCGACCGGCCAGCGCGGCCACCGGAGAGGAGAGCGTCGAGATTTCTATCCACGCCCTCCGCGAGGAGGGCGACCGATCTTCACATAGTTATCCACGGGCACTGGCAGATTTCTATCCACGCCCTCCGCGAGGAGGGCGACCGCCAGCTACGAGTGCCTCAAGCTGCTGGCGGAGACATTTCTATCCACGCCCTCCGCGAGGAGGGCGACAGGGTTCTCGTCGATGTACTTGTCCATCGCCTCGTATTTCTATCCACGCCCTCCGCGAGGAGGGCGACTGATCATGTACCAACACAGGACACAGAGACAGGAATTTCTATCCACGCCCTCCGCGAGGAGGGCGACGCTTGCAAGATTCGACGAAAAAACCGGCCTGTTTGAATTTCTATCCACGCCCTCCGCGAGGAGGGCGACGCTTTAAACGGCGGCAAGACGTCAAATTGACGATATTTCTATCCACGCCCTCCGCGAGGAGGGCGACCCATCTCGATGTCATTCGCAAAAGCTTTTTTGCGATTTCTATCCACGCCCTCCGCGAGGAGGGCGACTCGGCAGGAAAAAGCTATAGCGTCCCTAATCGAAAATTTCTATCCACGCCCTCCGCGAGGAGGGCGACCCAAAGCATCATGCTGAGAGCAAAACAAATCTGGGAATTTCTATCCACGCCCTCCGCGAGGAGGGCGACAACTGACGTGTTGTCAATGACAGTATCCATGATATTTCTATCCACGCCCTCCGCGAGGAGGGCGACTTTTCGCCCATAAATCTCTTCCAGTTTTTCCAAAATTTCTATCCACGCCCTCCGCGAGGAGGGCGACCCTGTACATGGTCATCAAAATGCTCAGAAAGTGAGATTTCTATCCACGCCCTCCGCGAGGAGGGCGACGACCTCAGCGCCGTGGCCGCCACAACCATCAACATTTCTATCCACGCCCTCCGCGAGGAGGGCGACACATGGACATCTATTACTTTTTCGTCCCAAATCATTTCTATCCACGCCCTCCGCGAGGAGGGCGACCTCTAATACTGTTAAACAGCGCGTTGACTTCCTTATTTCTATCCACGCCCTCCGCGAGGAGGGCGACTCGCAACGGCTGCGGCCTCGTCTGCCCAAACAAAAATTTCTATCCACGCCCTCCGCGAGGAGGGCGACGGTTGCTGGGGCTGACCCCGGACGGCATTTTTGGAATTTCTATCCACGCCCTCCGCGAGGAGGGCGACCCTGCTTCGGGTCAAATCATCCAAATCTTCTTCTTATTTCTATCCACGCCCTCCGCGAGGAGGGCGACAGCAAAAACAGAGACAAAATCTCTATTTTCAAACAAATTATACAACATTCTGCACGAATTTAGAAGAGCCTTGATTTACAACGGGTCAAAGAGCTATCCAAATCATGCAAAATGACACAAAAATCCGGTGCGAAGGTGCCGGAAAAATGCTGAGAACTCGTCCTTCGCACCGGGGCGGGAAACTCAGAACAACAGCAGGCCGTCCTGCTCGAAGGGCGGATGAACGCCGATATGCTCCACCTTACTCTTATAGTTGTTGCCCAGCTGGTAGAAGCGCAGACTGTCCAGCGCAGGGTCGATGAGAGACGTCAGCTCCGCCTTGAGAACGGCATACTGCGCGGCATCCAGCAGACACTCGAACACGGAGTTCTGCACCCGCTGGCCGTGGTCCACACAGCGCTTGGCGACTTTGCGCAGACGTTTGCGCCCGGCAGGAGTTTCGGTATTGACGTCGTAGGTGATAAGGACCAGCATACACATCCCTCACTTCCAGAAAAATGGCGGGTAAAGCTCCATATCGCCCCGCAGGGTGCGGGCCAGAAGCAGAGCCTGCACATAAGGCACGAGGCCCCACGGAAGCTTTTCGTTCAGGAACGGGTGGGTGATGGTCTCCTGCTTGCGGGTCTGCCACCCGCCCAGAAAGGCGCGGCGGCCCTCATCGGTGAGAAGGACGGCCCCGTTCTCCTGCTTCTGGAAATGCTTCGGCGTCATGATTTTCTGGTTGATGCAGGAGAGCACGAAGCGGTCGGCATAAACTGCACGCAGCTCTTCCATGAGGTCGAGGGCGAGGCTCCTGCGCCCGGGCCGGGCGCGGTGGAGAAAGCCGACGTAGGGGTCGAGGCCCACACTCTGAAGAGCCGCCGTGCAGTCGGAGGCCAGAAGCGAATAAGCGAAAGAGAGCAGGGCATTGGTATTGTCCAGCGGCGGGCGGCGGCTCCGGCCTGCGAAAGAAAAATCATCGTGCTGCTGCAGGATGAGCGAATCAAAGCAGTCGAAATACCGCTGCGCCGCCTCGCCCTCCAGACCGCGAAGCTGATCGAGGTCGTCACACTGCTCGATGAGGGGCAGCGCTGCCGCCAGCTGGGCGCTGGTGCGCTTGAGCTGTTCCACCGGCACCCGCTGGGGGTGGTCGCGGGTGGCCCGTTCCAGCACCCAGCGGGCGTTATAGACTTTGCCCAGGATGAAATTGCGCGCATAGAGACAGCTCTCTGCCTCGCTGTCTGCGATGCGGTACTGGGTCTGCCGCAGCAGGACGTTGCCCCGCTCTTCGCCTACGGCCCGGGCCAGAAAGCGGCCCTGCGGGCTGAAAAAGCTTAAATCGACCCCGAGGCTGGTGCATTTACCCATCAGGGCAGGGCTTGCGCCGGGATAGCTGAAGCAGACGATGCCTTCCAGCGTGTGGAGCGGGACCCGGCCAATTTCAGCCTTGTTGCAGAGCAGGACGATGTTCTCCCCCTCGAGGGAAAGGTAGGCGTCCTTGTTGAGGACGTAGAGCGTGTTCAAAAACTTTCTCATGGCACAGCCTCCTGCATCTCGTCCAGATGGGCGCGGAGATAGGCTTTCGGGTCGGCACGCTGATACAGCACGGGGAGGCAGAGTTCTTTGAGGGAGCAGGCGTTGCAGTGGGTGCCGGGCTTCGACTTGGGGGTATAGCCCCGGGCAAAATAGGCGTGCATCTCGTCGGCCATCTTCTGGGTGGTCTGGCGCAGTTCTTCGGTCAGCGGCACGACCTCCCGCCGCCGCGTTTCCTCGTAGAAGAGCGCACCCTCCGGGATGCTGCACACCAGCATCTCTTCCAGCGCCATGGCCTGTGCGCAGAGCTGCAGCCGATCAGCGTCGCTGGCCTTGGCGCGGCCATGCTTGTACTCGACAGGCATGGGCTTCCAGAGCCCTTCCGTGCTTTGCAGGGGGATGCCCTCCGGATCGGCCCGGAACTCGACGACATCGCAGTTTCCGCTCAGGCCCAGCCGACGGCTGACCACCTGCATCCCTCGGGTGATGAGCAGGCCGCCGCGCCGTTCGGTCTGGTTTGCGTCATGGCAGCGGGCGTGGTCGAGCTGGCCTTCGACGGTGCGGCGGTTCTCCGCCCACTGCTGCTCCAGATGGATGAGCGCCCACTGGCGGCGGCAGAAGCAGAAGTGCTGGATGCCCGACAGGGGCAGCAAGTCATCTGCGCCGCCCATCAGGACAGCCTCTCGCAGGTGACTCCTTCCGGCAGAGTGTCTGCCACCGTGACGGTGTAGTCGCGGTAGCTGCGGGCGGCGTCCACATCGGGCTTGCGCTGGACGGTGACGGAGTCGAAGAGCTTATAGGCCGGGGCATTGCCCAGCTCAGAATCGTGCTTGAACACGATGAGCTCCCGCACGGCCATCTTGCCCCGGGCAGCGCTGTGGTCGTTCTCGAACATATTCAGAATGGCAGTCCACAGAAGTTTCAAATCATCCTCGGAGAAGCCGGTGGTCTTCCGGGCGAGGTTGGCCGAGACATAGCCCTCGGCGCGGTAGAGGGCGTAAGGTACGATGTGCTTGCGGCCCATCTCAGTACCCTTCTTCTCGGCATCGGCCTCGGTAGTGATGGCCACGCGGGTGATGGTGACTTCCTGCGGGACGATGGGGTCTACCGAGCGGGCAAAGCTCAGCTGGACGGGGCCGCGCACCTGACCGCAGTTCAGCGCACCCTTGACGAAGGTGGTCATGACGGCACCGAAGGTGCGGATGTCGAAGTAGTTCTCACACATATAGTCCCGCAGCTTGGCATCGATGTCGGGGTCGGCCTTTTTGGCAGCTTTCAGGTCGGGGTCGATGCCCAGAGTTTTGATGGCCTCGGCATCGCTGCGGTTGAGGGGAACGCCGTCCTTGATGTAGATACGATAGCCTTTTTCGTCCTCTTTCAGGGTCTCGACATAGTTGCGGATCTTCCGCTTGAGGCAGACGTCGGTCACCAGACCGTAGCCCGTCTCGGGGTCGATACGGGGCATATTGCCTGCATCGGGGTCGCCGTTGGGGTTGCCGTTCTCGACGTCGAACAGGATGACGAAATCATAGCGGTTCTTGATGGGCTCAGACATGGTTTATTCCTCCTCATTCTTTTTGGCGTAGCGTTTCTGGGTCTGGTGGTAGTAGCCGATCTCAAAGGCACCCTGTTCCGGCAGGCTGAGCCGCGCCGGGAAGCCTGTCTCGGGCAGCTGGGCCATCAGCTCGGTGAGCTGTTTGCTGAAATGCACCTCGTTGGGGGTGCTCATCTTCTGCAGATGCTTCTGAGCCAGCTTGACCAGCGTAGGGAAGGCCGTTGCCGGGGTGGCACAGGCCGAGTTGAAGTACCGGTCTTTGATGGTGGCGTTGATGCCGGGGTTGGCGACGCTCTGGATCGTCTCCAGCACAGAGAAGAGACGCCCCAGAACATAGGGGACATTGCTGCTTTCGTTCAGGCTCACGGTAAATACCTCCTTGTTGAGCTCGGTGGGGTAGTTGCGGAGATAGTAGGCTTTCAGGATGGCGGCGCGGCCTCGGGTGACTTCCCGTTCGGCCCGGATGCGGAGGGTCACGCCGTTGAGCAGGGTGGCGGGATAGGGTCCGCCGGTGAGGATGGCCCGGAGCAGATCGCCCACCAGCTGGGGCGATGGATTTTTGTCCCGGGATTTCTGGTTGACCGTCTCCTGCGCCAGCGCCCAGACCGACAGGTTTTCCCGCTTGTCGAAGGCGGGGCGGGTGATGCTGAGCCGGTCGGCGTGGTCCTGCAGATTTTTGGCAAACTGTCCGAAACTGCTGTGCAGGAAGAACCGGACGGAGAGCCGGGCCGCGTTGGGCGAGATGCCCAGCACATAGAAGTTCTGGTTCGGGTCCAGCTTGTCATCGAGGAAGGAAACGGGGCGTCCTTGAGAAAGGGCTTTCAGTGCGGCGGCAAGGTCGCTTTCCGAGACGCCGCGCGTCTCGGCACCGCCGCAGAAAAACATCAGCATGGCGTTTGAGTAGGCGGGAGCGGCGTTTTCGGCCCAGCAGACGATGGTGGTGTCGCCGATGCGCTGACAGCAGTTCCGGTCAGCCAGCAGCAGATTGAGGGCCGTGGTGTAGGCGAAGGCCGCGTACTCGCTGATGGGGGCGTTGGCGCCCTGCTCATGGCCATAGGAGCAGAAAGCGGGTGCGTTGAAGGAGACCAGCGCCGCACCGGCGGCCTGTGCGCCCATCACACCTTTGATGGCGGGGTGGATGCGGGCGATGCCGGCTTCTTTGCCGGTGATGAGGCAGCGGGCCGTCTCGGCGTCGGCATCGGAGGTGTCAAAGGCGGACTGCCATGCGGCCCGGATGGCGTCATCTGTGGTGGCCAGCCAGTGGGCGCCGTCGGGGGATTCGTAGCCGAACACAAGGTTCGCGTTGTTGTTCAGGTCGGCCCACTGTTCTGCCAGCAGTGGGTGGGTGGGGGCTGTATCCGGCTCCCAGCTGTCAAAAAAGGCGAAGATGGCTTTGGCGGCAGGGGAGTCCACACCGTCGAGAACCTTGTGGTGGAGGGCGGCACAGGCTTCGAAGCACTGGCGGGAGCGCTCGGGCTTGCCCTTTTCGTCTGCGCCCAGCAGATAGGACGTATTGTCGCACAAAAAGTTCGCGGCGACGCCGGAGGCGCGCTTGACCCGGTGGGGGACAGGAAGCTCACGGGGGGAGATGACGGTCTTTTTGCCCTTGGGGACTTCCTGCCGCAGGTCGTTGAGGGCGAGGAGCTGGCCGTCGGGGCCGAGGCGTAGCTCGTAGCTGACCTTGAAGCGGCTGTCCCAGCCGGGGGCTTCCACCTTGCCCTGCTTCAAGAGCTGTTCATAATAGGCGGTGAGTGCTTGGAGTATCATGTAAACACCTCCACGTCCCGGCATTCCATCACGCCGTCCACCAGCTTTGCGCGGAAGAACTGGCTGCGGATGTTGGCCGAATCAGAGTAATCGAGGCTGTGGAGCATGAAACCAAGGTCCTGCGTGACCTTCAGCGCCGGAATGCTGCCGCCCGGCCATTCCCGGAAGTTGGCCGGGAACTCCCGGCACCCGAAACAGGGCTGGTGATAGCACTGACCTTTGCGCAGGCGTCGGCGCAGGATGTCCTGGAACTTGCCGGGATTGTCGCTGGGGGCGGCCTTGTCTGTTAAATCAAAGTGACACTCGATGACGTAGTGGACGTCCTGCAGGACCATCGCGGCCCGCTGCTGGATGTCCTCCGAGGTGTAGAGCACCGGCGGCGTGCCGCCTTTGGCCGCACTGAGGGCGGCGGAGGACAGCAGGGTGGACTTGACCTCGTTGCGCCGGATGTTGGTGAACCGGATGGGCCGCTGGGTGTATTCCTCGGTGGACGCTTCATCTTCGGGGTCAAGGCCGAAGGGCTTGAGCAGATAGATGCGGTCAACCGTATAACGCAGCCCGGGGTGCCAGTAGATGGCTTCTACAAGGCCCCGCGCAGCGGATGGAGTGATCATGTCGTAGCTCACACGCTCGGTCTTCATTTCCGGACGAGTGAAACAGGCATAGTCGCCCCATACTTCAATGAGCATGGACATCAGCATCGCCTCCTTTCCGGGTGAAGTTGAATTTTCAGACTAAGATGAATATCGGTCATTGAAACCACCTCTTTCTTTTAGAAGTAAAGGCCGATGCCCGTCTCCACATCCATGGCAAGGCCGGTCTTTTCACTGTAGCAGCTGGTGTCGGTGAGGATGGCCGAGCCATCGGGCCGCAGTTCCAGCGCCCTGGCGGCGTCAAGCTTGTCGAATTGGTCCTTATAGCAGGAGACACTGTAAATGCCCAGCTTCCGCAGCAGCGTCCGGGTAACATGACCGCTGCGCAGCTGTTCACAGAGGGCTGCGCCCTCGCCGACGGGCAGATAGACCGTGCGGGCAGCGTTCTCGATGAGGCGGAATTCCTCCGCCACCTGTGCAAAGGGGAACTGGCAGCCCCGGATGCCCCGGAGAAAGGCATCCAGAATGCCGTGCTTGTCCACGGCGTCGGGGCCGCGAAGGTCGGAAAGCTCGTTGAAGTAGAGCTGAATGGCCCGGGGCGTGTCCAGTGTGTCCTGATGCCGGGCGGTGTAGTCCAGCGCGCTGACGTTCTGCCTGAGCATCTGGGGCGTGGAACACTCGTCCAGCCGGAACCGGTAGACGATGCTTTCCTCTGCGCCCCGCCGCCCCTCGCGGTTGCAGCGCCCGGCAGTCTGTAAGAGCGAGTCAAGACCGCACTGCTCGCGGTAAGCGACGGGAAAATCCACGTCCACGCCCGCCTCGATGAGAGAGGTGGACACCACCCGGCAGGGCAGAACCTCTTTCAGCCGCTGGCGGATGGCGTCCAGCTGACGGCGGCGGTCGGCGGCGCAGAGCAGGGTGGTCAGGCAGTAGCTGCCCTCGGCGGGCAGAGCAGCGTAGAGCTGCTGGGCCGTCTTGCGGCGGTTGACCACGCAGAGCACCTGCGGATGCCGGGCCAGCCGGGCGGCGAACTCTTCCTGCGGCAGGGTGCCGAGGTCTTGCAGTGTGGTGCGCCGGAGCACTTCGTAGAGGCGGGCCGCGTCGGGCGTGATCTCCTGCGGGTGGAGCTCAGGCGCAAAGCGCCGGAACAGCGGCTCAAGGGCAGGCTGGGTGGCCGTGCAGAGGACGGCCGTGGAGTGGTAATGCTGGATGAGCTGGGCGATGGCACTGACGCAGGGGGCAAGGTAGTCACCCGGGAGGGTCTGCGCCTCGTCGAAGATGATGACGCTGTCGGCGATGTTGTGGAGCTTGCGGCAGCGGCTGCTGCGGTTGGCGTAGAGCGACTCGAAGAACTGCACCGCCGTCGTCACCACGACGGGGGCGTCCCAGTTTTCGCTGGCCAGCATCTGGCGGTACTGGGCGGGGGTCAGGTCGTCCTGCTCAACAGTCTTGTACTCGGCGTTGGAGAAGTCGGCCAGAACATTTTCTGCGCCCAGCAGGCCCGAGAAGACGGCGGCGGTCTGGTCGATGATGGACATATAAGGGATGACGTAGATGACCCGCTTCATCTTCTGGGCGGCGGCGTGCTCCAGCGCAAAGGCGAGGGAGGCAAAGGTCTTGCCGCCGCCGGTGGGTACGGTGAGGGTGTAGAGCCCCTGTGGGCCGTGCGCGCCTTTCTCGAGGCAGGCGCGGAGGACGGTGTTGCGCTGGACGCTGACGGGCGAGGGCGATTCGGCACTGAGATAGCGCTGCGCCTGTGCCGAGACGATGTCCCGCAGTGCGGCGATGTCCGTGCCGCTGCCCCGGGGTGCGGCCTTGCCGTCCATGAAGGTCTCGGTGTCGATGAAGTCGGCGTCCACGAGGCAGGAATAGAGCATCCGGGTAAAGAACGCGAGGCTCAGCGGGTCGGCGCAGGCCCACGCGGGCGGCGTCGAGGCGGGGAGCGTTACTTCCTGCCAGCCGTCGTAGGGGGCTACCGGCTTCTTGCTCCGACCAAACAGGGTGGCGTCGCCCGGGTCATCGGCGGGGCTCCCGCCGTCGGGCAGGCCGCTGTGGTGTCCGGCCACGGCAAAGGCAGTGTGGAGATGTTGGCGAACCCAGGCCTCCTGCGCCCCGGCGGTGGAGTGGTCCACCTTGGGGCCGCCTTTGAGCCGCAGCTGGAAGGCGTCGCTGTATTTGCCGACGTCGTGGAGCCACGCGGCAAATTCGGCCTCACTCTGTGCCCCGAAGGGGGCTGCGAAGGAACCGGCCAGCCTGGCAGTGCCGGCGAGATGGTCATAGACGGTCTGGGTGCGGGTGCCGTCCTCGCTGATGTGGGCAAGACGTGTGGAGTGCTCCATAAAATGACCTCCTGACTCTGGTTTGCAATAAGGATACGCTTTTCAAAAAGCGGCTGTCAACAAAACGCGCTTTTTGACGAAAAATTCTGGGACTTTGCACAAAAAGCAGACGGAAAAATCTGCAATGTGCCAAAGAAGAAAGAAACGAGTATTTTCATGTTTTTATAATAATACAAATAATGTCCAATAAACTGGATTTTTACTGATTTTTCAGGCAAAAATGAAAAGAGAACTGCGTTTGCTGTACTGCGGGAAGAAGACCGCCCATCAGCAGAGAAAAAATGAAGACGTTGTGTACAACAACACCGCATTAAGATGGAATTAAGGCAGGGTTAAGAAAGCCGCAAGAAAAGCGCTGAGTTATTCCATCTGGGAATGGACTTTCGGGAAAATCAAGGCGAATATCCCCCTTTTCATTTGCTGAAATCTGTTGTATTATGAATAACAGATATGGAATCAGAGAAAAAAGCGCCGCGATGAAGCGCAAACAGGAATGATAAGAAAAATAAAGGGCAATAGGGGGAGAGCTACGATGGACGAAAAAGATTACGAGCTGCTGCACGCGCTGGACGAGACGCGCAACATCACCCACGCAGCGGACAAACTGTACATGACCCAGTCGGCACTGTCCAAGCGCATCAAGGCGCTGGAACAGGAGCTTGGGGTGGAGATCGTGCTGCGCTCGCGGCAGGGCATCCGCTTCACGCCGGCAGGCGAACAGGTGCTGCTCCACAGTGCCGCCGCTGCCCGCGAGATGGAAAAGATGCGCCGCCAGCTGGCTTCCATCCAGGGCGAAGCCTGCGGCACCCTGCGGGCAGGCATCTCGGTGAACTTCTCCTACTACCGTCTGCCCGAGGTGCTGACCGAGTACCACAAAGCCTACCCGAAGGTACGCCTCGACATCGCTACCGGCCACAGCCGGAACATCTACCAGCAGATGCTGGATTCCTCGCTGGACGTGGCAGTGCTGCGGGGCGAGTATCCGTGGGACGGTACCCAGTTCCTGCTCTCGCAGGAGAATATCTGCCTGATCTGTAGCGAGGAGAACAAGGACAGGCCCATCTCCGATTACCTTTATATCGATCACAGCAGCGACGCCACCATCAGCGCCCAGATGGCCCGTTGGCGCTACGAGAACGGCGTGACCAACGATGCGGGTAATTTTGTGGTGGATAACATCATGGTCTGCCGCGAGATGGTGGAGCGGGGCCTTGGCTGGGCGCTGATGCCGGAAGTGGCGCTGGATAACTTCAAGGGCTATGTCAAGCCCTGCACCTTCGAGAACGGCGAGCCCTTCGTCCGGCGCACCTATATTTTCTGCCAGAGAGACGCAGCCGCCCTGCCGCAGGTGCAGCTCTTTATGGACATGCTCAAAAAGCACCGCTGAGAGGAGAAAAACATGGAAACGACTGTTTCACTGGTCCAGATGCTGGATGCACGGGAGCGCCGGGTGCAGCATCAGCAGGAGCTGTTGTCCCAGTACCACAAGCCACTCATCTGCTTTACCATGAATATCTGCGGCCCGATAAAGGATTCGCCCCTCATCCGGCGGGGCTTTGCGCGGGGGCGTCAGCTGCTGCGCCAGCAGTTTCTGCGGGCAAAGCTGACGCCGCTGTATCAGGACGCCGTCCGGGAAGTGACCGGTTGCGAGGCGTTCTATGTGCTGGACGCCGACCCGCTGACCATCAAGAAATTTACCACCGACATCGAGGACGCCACCCCGCTGGGGCGGCTGTTCGACATGGACGTCATCCGTCCGGACGGCCTCAAAGTGGACAGAGAAGAGCTAAACCTCGAAGGCCGCCGCTGTCTCATCTGCGGCGGGCCTGCTAAGGTGTGCAGCAGCCGCCGCGTCCATACCGTGGCCGAACTGCAGGAAAAGACGACGGAGATCTTGACCGAGGCCCGGGACGCGCAGGACATTGCCGACGCGGCCCGTCTGGCCGTCCGCGCCCTGCTCTACGAAGTGACCACCACCCCGAAGCCCGGCCTTGTGGACCGGCGTAACAGCGGAAGCCATAAGGACATGGATGTGTTCACTTTCATGGACAGCGCCGCGGCGCTCTATCCCTATTTTGAAGCCTGCGCCCGGACGGGCCGCGAGACGGCGGAACAGCCCGCGCCCGAGACGTTCGCGGCCCTGCGGCCTCTGGGTTGTGAGGCCGAGGGCGAGATGCTGGACGCCACCGGCGGCGTCAACACCCACAAGGGCGCGGTCTTTTCGGTGGGCATCGTCTGCGCGGCGCTGGGACGCCTCGACCGCTCCCTCTGGGCCGAAGCAGCCCGCGTTCTGGCGGAAGTATCCGCAATGACGGCGGGCCTGACCGAGAAGGATTTTGCAGGCGTCACTGCCGAGAACGCCGCCACCGTGGGCCAGAAGCTTTATATCCGGTACGGCATCACCGGTGTGCGGGGGCAGGTGGAAGCTGGACTTCCCGCAGTGCTGAACGTCGGCCTGCCGGTGCTGGAAGAGGGCCTTGCCAAGGGTTACGACTTCGACCGCGTCGGCGGCGGCGCACTGCTGGCCATCCTGGCCAACAGCACCGATACCAACATCATCGCCCGCTCGAGCCGGGAGCGTCAGCTGGCCCTCACCGAAGAGCTGAAAGCCCTTCTCGCCCAGACACCTTACCCGGATAAAGATGCGCTCGCGGCGCTGGATGACCGGTTCATTGCGGAAAATCTCTCGCCCGGCGGCAGTGCCGACCTGCTGGCGCTGACCTGGCTGCTCCATTTTGTTACTACTGAGAGGAATATCGATGAGTGAATATACCATTTCGCAGGTCTATCCGACCGATAAAACCGTTCTGGCCCAAATCGACACACTGCTGGGTCAGGAGGGCATCCGCCGCGACGGCAATCTGGACTACATCTGCGCCATGTTCGACGAGGAATACAACGTCATCGGCACCGGCAGCTGCTTCGGCAACACCCTGCGGTGCTTCGCCGTCAGCAGCGCCCATCAGGGCGAGGGTCTGCTGAACCAGATCATCACACATCTCATCGAGGTGCAGTGCGCGCGGGGGAATATGCACCTGTTTCTCTACACCAAGGTAAAAAGCTCCAAGTTTTTCGGCGACCTCGGCTTCTACGAGATCGCCCGGGTGGAGGATACCCTTGTCTTCATGGAGAACCGCCGCGACGGCTTCGGGGCTTATCTGCGCGATCTGGAAAAGACCAGGACCGAGGGCAAAAGTGCGGCCCTCGTCATGAACGCGAACCCTTTTACCCTCGGTCATCAGTATCTTGTGGAAAAAGCTGCTGCCGCCTGCGACACGCTCCACCTGTTCGTGGTCAGTGAGGACGCCAGCCTCGTGCCTTTTGCCGTGCGCAGGAAGCTGGTGGAGGCGGGCGTGGCTCATCTGCCGAATGTGGTGATCCACGACAGCGGCCCCTACATCATCTCGAATGCCACCTTCCCCAGCTACTTCCTGAAGGATGAGGCAGCTGTCATCGACGGTCACGCCCGGCTGGACCTCGCCGTCTTTACGAAAATCGCGGCGGCGCTGAACATCACTGCCCGCTATGTGGGCGAGGAGCCTACCAGTCAGGTGACGGGGCTTTACAACCAGATTATGTGCGAGCAGCTGCCCAAAGCGGGTATCGAGTGTGTCGTTGTACCCCGCAAAGAAGCAAACGGTAAGGCCATCAGTGCTTCCACCGTCCGCCAGTTCCTGCAGAGCGGCGACTGGGATACCCTCGAGACGCTGCTGCCCAAGACCAGCCTCGACTATTTCCGCAGTCCGGAGGCAGAGCCGGTGCTGACACGCATCCGCAATGCGGGCAATGTCGTGCATTACTGAGAAAAACTTCCTCTCTCTTTGTGGTCATGACAACAGAAATAGGACGAAGCATCTGTTATAATAGGCCCATCAAGAAAAGGAGAGTGTGGATATGATACGTAAAATCATTCATATAGACGAAGAAAAATGCAATGGCTGTGGTGCCTGTGTCACTGCTTGCCATGAGGGTGCCATCGGCCTCGTGAACGGAAAGGCCAAGCTTATGCGCGACGACTACTGCGACGGCTTCGGCGACTGCCTGCCCGGCTGCCCCACCGGTGCCATCACCTTCGAGGAGCGGGAGGCCGCTGCCTACGATGAGCAGGCTGTGCTGGAAAACAAACAGAAAAAGGCTGCTGCCGCTGCCGAAAAGCCCGTCTTCCACGGCTGCCCGGGCAGCGCCATGCGCCAGTTTGACCGCCAGCAGGCCGCACCGGCTGCAGCTCCTGCCGCCGCCCAGCCCTCGCAGCTGGCCCAGTGGCCCTGCCAGATCAAGCTCGTGCCGGTGAATGCACCCTATTTTGACGGTGCCAAGCTGCTTATCGCCGCCGACTGCACCGCCTACGCCTACGCGAACATCCATCAGGAGTTCATGCGCGGCCATGTTACCCTCATCGGCTGCCCCAAGCTGGATGCCGTGGACTACAGCGAGAAGCTGACCGAGATCATCCGCAATAACGACATCAAGAGCGTTACCGTCCTGCGGATGGAGGTGCCTTGCTGCGGAGGTCTCGAACACGCCGCCGTCACTGCCCTCAAGAACAGCGGCAAGTTCATCCCCTGGAATGTCGTCACCTTCTCGGTGGATGGCCGTATCCTCGACCGGTAAATAATCGCAAACAAAAAAGCAGACGCTGCACAAAGCGTCTGCTTTTTTGGTATCATTCAGTTTGTGGTCTGGGTGGCGGACTGTATCATCTTCCAGACAGACTCGATGCTCTGGCGTATCTGAGCCAGCGTGACGATGTCCTCGTCACTCATCCGGGAAGCCGGGGGAGAGAGCACCGTCTTGGCAGAAGTCACCGTGCCGGTGAGCTGGATGTGGACGTTGTGGTCCGGGATGGTCAGCAACACATGGATGGGCGTGGTCTTCGAGAAGAGAGCGTCCGTCGAAAAGCCGAGCACGAGGGTCGTGCCGTCGGCTGCGGCGGGGAACTGATAGTAGCGGTAGCCGTCCCGTGCGGCAGAAGGAGAGACTTTTTTCAGCCCCTTGAGCGAGAGGGTGAAGCCGGAAAGCTCCTGAAGCTCGACCTTGTTCGTCTCGACGCCCAGCACGGCGGAAGCCTGCGTCTGGGAGATGTAGTCTCCGAGGCTCCACTCGGGCAGAAGAACGCTTGCGATGGAGAGTTTATCGGTGACAGCCTGACGCAGAACGGTGTAGAGCTGCCCGATGTCGAAGAGCGTCTCTTCCGAGTCGATATAGACCCGGGTGAAGGGAGACGTCTTGACGGAGTCGTCTTCGTTGAGCTGGTAGAAAGAGAGCTGCAGCTTTCCGGGCGCATACTGGCCGCTGACGCTGCCGCTGGAAGCGTTCACCCGATCGAGGATGTTCAGCAGCGGCGGCTTATCCGGGCTGTTGGGCGTTATCTCATACCGGAAGGTGAAGGATGCACCGGTTTGCAGAGCCGAGATTTTGCTGTGCAGCTGGAAAAAGACCACGCCCACAGCGACCACTACGGCCACCAGCACGACCGCTAAAGCAACAAAAAGCGGATTGACACGTTTTTTTGGAGATGCCATCTGCAAGACCTCCTGTCATAGACTCTATGATTATAGCATACGAGCGGGCAGACGAAATGTCAAGCCGGAACTTGACGTTATCAGACGGTCAGCGTATACTGTCTGATACATCTTATATAAGGTAAAAGGAGGCAGAAATGAAAATAGCGATACTTGGTACCAGCGGCAGCGGGAAATCCACGCTGGCAAAGCGCCTGGGGGAGAGATACGGCCTGCCGGTGCTCCATATGGATACCGTGCATTTCCTGCCCGGCTGGGTGGAGCGGCCCTTCGCCGAGGAAGAAGCCATTGTCCGGCAGTTTCTCGACGAGAACGCAGGCGGCTGGGTCATCGACGGCAATTATAGCAAGACCTGCTATGCCCGTCGGCTGAAAGAAGCGGATAAAATCATCGTGCTCTGGTTTTCACCACTGGTCTGCCTTTGGCGGGCGATACGGCGCTGGCAGCAGAACAAAGGCCGTGTGAGGGAGTCGTCTGCGCCCGGGTGCGAAGAGAAGATAGATGCCGAATTCGTCCGCTGGATCCTCCACGATGGGCGCACGAAGCAAAAGTGGGCGCAGTTGGAGAGGATCAGGGAAAAGTACCCGGAGAAATATGTATTGATTCGGAACCAGCGGGAGCTGGATGGGTTCTTGAAGGAACTTTGAACTGGTTCTCGCGCCGGTGGCGCGGGGGTAGAGCGCTTTTTCGCTGGGCTAAGTTCTCTTTTGCGTGCCAAAAGAGAACCAGAAAAGCACCCGCTACTTTCGAGGCGCGGGAGGCACGAGAAAGGGGCTGCTCGCCCCTTTCAGACCCCGAAGGAGTTGTCGAAGCACAAAAATGCTAGCCGCTTCGCTAAACGCATTTTTTGTACTTCTCCGGTTTACGGCTCCGCCGATGGTGTTACGTTTTCGCAGAACTTTATGTTCTGCAAGGGCGTAAAGTCTGCTGCGAAGCAGCAAATGGGAGAAACGAGAAAAAAGCGTTAAGCGCAGCGGCTAGCTTTTTTCCGTTTCGACTTCTTCTTTGGAATTGTTAAGGGCGAGCAGCCCTTAACTCGTTGCGGGGAGAGTGGAGTCCAGAGGTA
>OHBG01000087.1_pt1 | contig 52873 bp, 41 predicted proteins | sample 1577351 | NCBI WGS metagenome assembly OHBG01 (sample SAMEA3879596, study PRJEB24766) | human gut metagenome | biome: human-associated habitat; feature: feces | place: USA | collected 1985/1987 | reverse complement strand
ACTTAGGACACATTTATTAGTTTGTTAATGTGTCTACCTATATCAGTATAAGACAAAATTTTTACAACATCACGTTTTGCGACAAAATCGGCCGAGAAAGGGGCATGAATCGCTGTGCTGCATCTACCACATTTTTACTTTTTTACAATAAAATCGGTGTGCTGCCGTTCTCGCTGCATGGCGTTCGGACAGGCACAAAAAAAACCGGCATGGCGGCCGGTGCAGGAGTGTTTGCACGGGCCAACCATGCCGGTTAGCATTGAGGGGGAGGCTGAAAGCTGTGATTTTAAGAAAAATCTATCACCTTCCCGGTATATGTCGATGTGATTTATTCGGCTGCAAGCAGACGGCCGAGTTCGCGGGCTTGAGCGAGGGCATCGGTGCCGGCACCCTGCTTCCATTCAACGGGGCTGCCTACAAGCTGCATCTTCATCTTTTCATTATACTGGTCGATAACTTTGACAGCCTGACTGCTCCACGTAAAGCCGCCGAAGAAACCGAGCTTGTGCTGACTTACAGAACGACCGGTGAGGCGCTTGAGCAAATCCTCAACCACGGGGAAGAGACCGCCGTTGTAGGTGGGACCGCCAATGGCCAACGAACCGTAGCGGAAGATGTCGGCCAACACGAACGAGGGCTGCGACACGCTGAGGTTGTGAACAATGATGCGACGCAGACCGGCTTCGGCTGCTCCTTCGGCAATGGCTTCGGCCACACGCTGCGTGTTGCCGTACATCGAACCGTAGCAGATAACCAAACCGCGCTGGGTGATGCCTGCGCTGAAGCGGTGGTAGGTGTCGATGGCACGCTGAATTTCCTTTACCCACACAGGGCCGTGCGTTGAACAAATCATTTGCAGTTCCAATCCGCCAAGCTTTTTGAGGCCGGCCTGCACGGGGGCACCGAATTTACCGAGGATGGCAGCGTAGTAACGCTCCATTTCGGGCCAGTAGTCGTCGGTGTCCATCTGCATGTCGATGATGTTGCCATTGAGCGCACCGAAACAGCCGAAAGCATCGCCCGAGAAGAGAATCTTGTCGGTTTCGCAGTAAGTCATCATGGTTTCGGGCCAGTGGAGCATGGGGGTGAGATAAAAGCGCAGTTTGTGGTGTCCGAGGTCGAGCGAATCGCCGTCGGTTACCACGATGTCGTTCTCAGAGCAGGCTCCGTAATAGCCTTGCACCATTTCGAACGTCTTTTTGTTGCCGATAAGGCGGATATTCGGGTAGTATTTGCGAATGAGCGCCAGCGCACCCGAGTGGTCGGGCTCCATGTGGTTTACGATGAGGTAATCGATGGGGCGGTCGCCAATCACAGCCTTGATTTTGTCTAAGAACTCGGCAAAGAAAGCCACATCGACCGTGTCGACCAAGGCCACGCCTTTTTCATCGTCGATGAGGTACGAGTTGTACGATACGCCTTGCGGCAAAAACCATAAACCTTCGAAACGGTGTTTCACGCGGTCGTTCACACCAACATAGTGTACTTTACCTTTAAGATTCATAAATGAAAATGTATGATGTTGTTAGTAATTATTCAGTAGAATAGCGTCGTCGGTTGCCAGTCGGTGTTCTTGTCCGTTCCGACAGTAGCGGTTAGTGCAGGTGCTTTTTCAGGTAGCGTGCGGTGTAGCCGCGACCTTGCTGCACCACAAATTCGGGTGTGCCGCAAGCCACCAGTTGTCCGCCTTCGCGTCCGCCCTCAGGACCGAGGTCTATCAGGTGGTCGGCGCACTTAATCACCTGCTCGTTGTGTTCAATAATCACAATGCTGTGGCCGCGCTCAATCAGTGCGTTAAAGGCCATCAGCAGGCGGTTGATGTCGTGGAAGTGGAGGCCGGTGGTGGGTTCGTCGAAAATGAAGAGCGTGGGTTGCGCCCGCTCCTGACTGAGGTAGTAGGCCAGTTTCACGCGCTGGTTTTCGCCGCCCGAAAGCGTAGAACTCGACTGTCCGAGTTTGATGTAGCCCAGTCCCACGTCTTGCAAGGGGCGCAGGCGGTTCACGATTTTGCGGTCGCCGTGTTCGCCAAAGAACTCTATGGCTTGGTTAACCGTCATTTCGAGCATGTCGAAAATGTTTTTGCCGTGATACATCACGTCGAGCACCTCGCGTTTGAAGCGTTTGCCGTGGCACGATTCGCATTCCAGCACAAGGTCGGCCATGAACTGCATTTCGACCTTGACCGTGCCGTCGCCCTTACACTCCTCGCAGCGTCCGCCTTCGGCATTGAACGAGAAGTAGGCTGCGCCAAATTCCATTTGTTTGGCCAGGGGCTGTTCGGCCATGAGTTTGCGTATTTCGTCGTAGGCCTTGATATAGGTCACGGGGTTCGAACGCGACGAGCGGCCAATGGGGTTTTGGTCAACGAACTCTACGCCCTTCACGGCATCAATGTCGCCTTCGAGTTTCATAAACTCACCGGGCATATCGGCCGGTTCGTCCTTGGCACGCTTCATGGCGCGGTAAAAAATGTCGCGCACGAGCGTCGATTTGCCCGAACCGCTAACTCCCGTCACCACGGTCATGACGTTGAGCGGAAATTCCACGTCGATGCCCTTGAGGTTGTTGGCACGCGCGCCCTTCACGGTAATGCTGCGGTTCCAGGCACGGCGCGAGGTGGGCACGGCAATGTGTTCCAGGCCGTAAAGATAGTTGAGCGTGTGCGACACGAAGGGCGCATCGGGCTCGGTGCCGCGTCGGGGCAGCTGCGGCTGTTCGTCGGGATTCATTTTTCCCTGATACACCACCTCACCGCCCAGGCGTCCGGCTTCGGGGCCTATGTCGATAATCCAGTCGGCTGCACGCATGATGTCCTCGTCGTGTTCAACCACGATGACCGTATTGCCCAAATCGCGCAAGGCTTCGAGCACGCGGATAAGGCGTTCGGTGTCGCGCGGATGCAAACCGATGCTCGGTTCGTCAAGAATGTAGAGCGAACCTACCAGTGCCGAACCAAGCGAGGTGGCCAGGTTGATGCGCTGGCTCTCGCCACCCGAAAGGCTGTTCGACAAGCGGTCCATTGTCAGATAGTCAAGCCCCACCTCCGACAGGAAGCGCAGGCGGTTCGTTATTTCCGACAGCAAGCGTTTGGCTATGGCGGCATCATGCTCGGAAAGTTGCAGTGTGGTAAAAAAGGCCAGCAGTTCCTTTACCGGCATACGCACCAGTTCGGTGATGCTGCGTCCGCCCACCTTAACGTATTCGGCTTCGGGGCGCAAACGCGAGCCGTGACACACGGGGCATTCCGTTTTGCCGCGGTAACGGGCCAGCATGACGCGATACTGAATTTTATACTGGTTGCGTTCGAGCATACGGAAAAAGGCATCGATGCTCACCTGCTCCTCTTCGGGCAAATGCTGTTCGACCTGGTCGCCATGCCAGAGCCAATCCTTTTGCTTGCGCGTCAGTTTGTAGTAGGGTTCGAATATGGGGAATCCCTTGTCGCTGTTGCGGCGGATAAACTCTTTGAGCCATTCGCCCATTTTTTCGCCGCGCCAGCACATCACGGCGCCGTCGTAAAGGCTAATCGACGTGTTGGGCACCACCAGGTGTTCGTCGATGCCCATGACGCGGCCGAAACCTTCGCAGCGTTCGCAAGCGCCGAGGGGCGAGTTGAACGAAAACATATTGTCATCGGGTTCGCGGAAGGTCATGCCGTCGGCCTCAAAGCGGATGCTGAAATTGTGCAGAATGCGTGCCGGATAAAAGCGCAAGCAGCATTCGCCATTGCCTTCGAAAAAGGCGGTCTGCACCGAATCGGCCATTCGCGACAGCGTATCTTTGTCAGTGTTTACCGACAAGCGGTCGATGAGCAGAAAGATGCGTCGTCCGGCTGCTGTTTCTGTTGCGTTTTGGGCAGCAAGAATTGCAGTTTCGTCGGCCTGCAGCACCTCAGCGGGGCTTTGCAGATAATCCTCGATGCGCATCATTTCGCCGTCGATGTCGAGTCTTGAAAGTCCCTGTTGCAGGTCTATTTCCAGTTGTTCGCGCAGACTGCGTCCGGGGCGTATGCGCATGGGGGCGAGCACCGTGAAGCGGGTTCCCTCGGAGTAAGTGAGTGCGCAGTCCACCACGTCCTGCACAGTGTGACATTTCACCTCATTGCCGCTAATGGGCGAAAAGGTGTGTCCCACGCGTGCAAAGAGCAGGCGCAGGTATTCGTAAATTTCGGTCGAGGTTCCCACCGTCGAGCGTGGGTTTCGGCTGGTTACTTTTTGTTCAATGGCAATGGCGGGTGGCAGTCCTTTGATGTAGTCGCACTCCGGTTTGTTCATTCGTCCTAAGAACTGACGGGCGTATGCCGAAAGGCTTTCAACGTAGCGTCGCTGCCCTTCGGCATAAAGTGTGTCGAAAGCCAACGACGACTTACCCGACCCCGACAAGCCGGTAATGACGATGAGCTTGTCGCGCGGAATTTCCAAATCTATCTGTTTCAGGTTATTCACCCGGGCACCTTTAAGCCTGATGGTTTCATTCATAGGAGCTGTATTCCAATATATTCTCAAGCAAACAAAAATACAACAAAGCCGATGTTTGACAAAACAAAACTTCAACATTTTGTAAGAGATTAAAAAAACTCAGCACCTTTACTATAATTTTGTAAAGATGAGGCAGAATTATTTGCACATGTTCGACACTATACGTAATTTAGCGCACAGAACTTTATTCTTTTTTGAAAACCGAAAAATACCTTTTTTCTGTGGGGAAACAATAACCCTGCACTTACCTTAAATTCATTACCTGCCATGGCCAGATCAAAGCAATTAGTGGAATGCGTGCCTAACTTCAGCGAAGGACGCAACCTGGAGATTATCCGACTCATTACCAACGAAATCGAAGCTGTCGAAGGCGTGAAATTACTCGACGTCGACCCCGGCGAAGCTACCAACCGTACGGTCGTTACCTTTGTGGGCGAACCGCAGGCCGTGTGCGAAGCTGCCTTCAGGGCTGTGTGTCGCGCGGGCGAACTCATCGACATGCGCCAACACCACGGGGCGCATCCGCGCATGGGGGCTACCGACGTGTTGCCCTTGGTGCCGGTGAGCGGTATCACGCTGGAGGAATGTGCCGAACTGGCACGAAAACTGGCAGAACGCATTGCCCGCGAGGCTCACATTCCGTGCTACTGCTACGAGGCTGCGGCTCTCAAACCCGAACGGGCTAACCTGGCCGTATGCCGGGCTGGCGAATACGAGGCGCTGCCTGAAAAAATGGCTTGCGACGAACGTAAGCCTGACTTTGGGGCTCGTGCGTTTGACGAAGGTGTGGCGCGCACCGGATGTACGGCTGTGGGGGCGCGCGACTTCCTGATTGCCGTGAATTTCAACCTGAACTCTACTTCGACGCGACGCGCCAACGCCATTGCATTCGACGTGCGCGAAAAAGGACGTCCGCAGCGCGAGGGCAATCCCATTACGGGCAAAATCGTGCGCGATGCCGAGGGTAATCCGCTCATGAAGCCCGGCACACTGAAGTGTACCAAGGCCATTGGCTGGTTTATCGAGGAGTATGGCATTGCTCAGGTGTCGATGAACATCACGAATGTCAATGTCACGCCGCTGCATGTGGCCTTCGACGAGGTGTGCCGCGCGGCGCACGAACGTGGTCTGCGGGTGACGGGTACGGAAATCGTGGGACTGATGCCCGAACGTACGCTCATCGAGGCGGGTAAGCACTTCCTGCGCAAACAGAACCGCTCAACGGGCATTCCGAAGCAGGACATTATCAACATTGCCGTAAAGTCGATGGGGCTCGACGACCTCAAACCGTTCTGTGCCAAAGACAAGGTGGTGGAATACATGATCGAGGCGGACGAGGCGGACAAGAACTCGCTCGTGGCGCTGACGGTCAAGGGGTTTGCCGACGAAACGGCGCGCGAATCTCCGGCACCGGGCGGTGGGTCGGTATCGGCCTACATGGGTGCGCTGGGGGCTGCGCTGGGTACGATGGTGGCAAACCTTTCGAGCCATAAACCGGGGTGGGACGACCGCTGCCCGGAATTTAGCGAATGGGCTGAAAAGGGTATGGCACTCGAAACGGAACTGCTGCACCTCGTCGACGAGGATACGGAGGCGTTCAACCGCATTATGGCGGCCTTTGGTATGCCTAAAAACACTGACGAGGACAAACGCTTGCGCTCCGAGGCTATTCAGCGGGCTACGCTCTTTGCGGCGCAGGTGCCCTTGCATACGATGCAAACGGCATTCGGCGTGTTCGAACTTTGCCGCGCCATGGTGCTCGAGGGCAACCCGAACAGTGTGAGCGATGCGGGGGTCGGTGCGCTGGCTGCTCGCAGTGCGGTACTGGGGGCTGGCATGAATGTGAAAATCAACGCGCTTTCGCTCAAGGACGAGGCGGTGGCCAACGAACTGGTGGCCGAGGCCAACGAACTGATTGAAAAGGCGCAGAAGGCCGAAGCGGAAATTTTGGCTTTGGTCGACGAACGGATTACGCGATAATCACTCATTCTGAAGCACATCGGGGTTGCTTTGCCATTGGTGAACAACCCCGATTGGTGCTTTTTTCCTTTTTTCATTTCTCCCTTTTTCTTTTTTCTGAAAATCCTTATCTAATTCCTTACTTACCATGACCAACGAACAGTTTAAAGCGGCCATCCGTGCGGGCATTCCTGCTGAACTGCCTGCCATGCCGGCTTACGACCCTGACATAAACCATGCACCGCGACGCAAGGAAATTCTTTCGCCCAACGAAAAGAAACTGGCTTTGCAGAATGCACTGCGCTATTTCCCTGCCAAACTTCATGCGGCACTGGCTCCTGAATTTGCGCGCGAACTGGCCGACTACGGACGCATTTACATGTATCGCTTCCGCCCCACCTATGCCATGCACGCACGGCCTATCGACGCATATCCGCACCGCTCTGAACAGGCGGCTGCCATTATGCTGATGATTCAGAACAACCTCGACCCGGCTGTGGCGCAGCATCCGCACGAACTCATTGTGTACGGCGGCAACGGGGCTATTTTCCAAAATTGGGCGCAGTATCTGCTGACCATGCAGTATCTGAGCGAAATGACCGACGAACAAACGCTGGTGATGTACTCGGGGCATCCGCTGGGACTCTTCCCTTCGCATCCCGGTGCGCCGCGCGTGGTGGTGACTAACGGCATGGTCATTCCGAATTACTCCAAACCCGACGACTGGGAACGCATGAACGCACTGGGTGTGAGCCAGTACGGACAAATGACGGCGGGTTCGTACATGTATATCGGGCCGCAGGGCATTGTTCACGGCACTACGATTACCGTGCTGAATGCGGCGCGCAAACGGCTCAACGGCCGCGAGGGACTGGGCGGCATGCTCTTTGTTTCGTCGGGACTGGGCGGTATGTCGGGCGCACAGCCTAAGGCGGGAAACATTGCCGGCGTGGTGAGCGTGGTGGCTGAAATTAACCCGAAAGCGGCCGAAAAACGCTATGAACAGGGTTGGGTGGACGAACTGCACACCGACCTCAACGAACTCATTCCGGCTGTGCGCCGGGCCATGGCCGAAAAGCGGACGGTGTCGATGGCATACGTGGGCAATGTGGTCGACCTTTGGGAACGCTTGGCGCAGGAGGACATACCCGTTGACTTGGGTAGCGACCAAACTTCGCTGCACAATCCGTGGGCAGGGGGCTATTATCCTGTGGGACTTTCGCTCGACGAGTCGAAACAGCTCATGGCAGCCAATCCGGAGGCTTTCAAACTGAGGGTCGAGGAGTCGCTGCGCCGTCAGGTAGCAGCCATCAATGCACTGACGGAACGGGGCATGTACTTTTTCGACTATGGCAATGCCTTCCTGCTGCAAGCAAAGCGTGCCGGAGCCGACATTCTGCTGCCCGACGGGCGTTTCCGTTACCCGTCGTACGTGCAGGACATCATGGGGCCGCTCTTCTTCGACTACGGTTTCGGTCCGTTCCGCTGGGTTTGCACTTCGGGCCTGGCTTCCGACCTTGAAATGACCGACCGCCTGGCGGCCGAGGTGTTGGAGGAAATCATGCAGACGGCTCCCGACGAAATCAAACCGCAAATGGCCGACAACATTCACTGGATTCGCGAAGCTGGGCGAAACCACCTGGTGGTGGGTTCACAGGCGCGCATTTTGTATGCCGATGCCGAGGGGCGTTCGCGCATTGCGCAGGCTTTTAACCAGGCCATTGCCGACGGACGCATCACGCGTCCTGTGGTGCTGGGTCGCGACCACCACGACGTGTCGGGCACCGATTCGCCTTTCCGCGAAACGAGCAACATCTACGATGGCTCGCAGTTCTGTGCCGACATGGCGGTGCAAAACGTCATTGGCGACTCGTTCCGGGGTGCCACCTGGGTGTCTATTCACAATGGTGGCGGCGTAGGCTGGGGCGAGGTTATCAACGGTGGCTTCGGCATGGTCATTGACGGTTCGGCCGAGAGCGACCGCCGCCTGCGCGAAATGCTTTTCTGGGATGTGAACAACGGCATTGCCCGACGCAGTTGGGCGCGCAATGTGGGTGCCATGCACAGCATTGAACGCGAAATGAAGCGCACACCGGGACTGAAAGTGACGATGCCGAACCTCGTTGACGAGGCACTGCTCAACGATTTGCCCTAATTTTCAGCATCAATGCCTTTAACTTTCTCATAAGTAGATGTTGAAAATTAGTTATGCTTAAGAATTAGTTATACCTTAACCCTGAACAAACCCTGAACAACCATGAACACGCATTTTATATCTGCCGAACACCTTACTATCGACCACGTGGGCGAAATCATGGCTACCAACTGCCGCCTGGCTCTGAGCGACGATGCCCGCGCACGCATTGTGCGTTGCCGTGAATACCTTGACCGCAAAATCGAGGCTACCGAACGTCCCATCTATGGGGTGACCACAGGATTCGGTTCGCTCTGCAACGTGTCGGTGCAACCCGACGAACTGAGCCAGCTGCAAATTAACCTGATGATGTCGCACGCTTGCGGCACGGGCGACCGTGTGCCGAACGACATTGTGCGCCTCATGCTGCTGCTTAAAATTCAATCGTTGAGCTACGGCTTTTCGGGCTGTAAACTCGATACGGTGCAGCGGCTCATCGACTTGTTCAACCATCACATCTGTCCCATTGTGTATATGCAGGGCTCGCTCGGTGCCTCGGGCGACCTCGTGCCGCTGGCTCACCTTTGCCTGCCCCTTGTCGGACTGGGCGAGGTGGAAATGAACGGCGAAGTGGTGAGTGGTGCTGAAATGCTGCGCCGCATGAACTGGGAACCCATTCACCTGGCCTCGAAAGAGGGGTTGGCACTGCTCAACGGCACGCAGAACATGAGTGCCTTTGCCGTGTGGTGTTTGCTCCGCAGCAAGCGGCTGAGTGCTTGGGCCGACCGCATTGCAGCCATGTCGCTCGATGCTTACAATGGACTTGACATGGCCTTTAACCCGGCTGTTCACCTGGTGCGCCCGCACAAGGGGCAGGTCGAAACGGCACGCATCATCAGCGAACTGCTTCAGGGCAGCGAAATAATCAAACAGCCTAAAACGTACGTACAGGACCCCTACTCTTTCCGCTGCATTCCGCAGGTACACGGGGCATCGAAAGATACGATTGACTATGTGTGGAACGTCATCGAAACGGAAATCAATTCGGCTACCGACAACCCAACGGTTTGTCCGGACGAGGATTTGATTATTTCGGCAGGCAACTTCCACGGACAGCCCATTGCCCTGCCTATGGACTTTTTAGCCATAGCGCTCAGCGAACTGGCCAACATTTCGGAGCGTCGTATCTACAAACTGGTATCGGGCACGCGCGACTTACCCAGTTTTCTGGTGGCCAATCCGGGCCTCAACAGTGGTTTCATGATTACGCAATACACCGCGGCCTCTATCGTAAGCCTCAACAAGAGCCTCTGTACGCCTGCATCGGTCGACAGCATTCCGTCGAGCCAAGGACAGGAGGACCATGTGAGCATGGGTGCCAATGCAGCCATCAAGCTCTACAAGGTGGTGCTCAACACCGAACGGGTGCTGGCTATCGAACTGTTCAATGCGGCACAGGCTCTTGAATTCCGCTTCCCGCTGCGCTCGTCCGAACCCATCATGCAACTGCACGAGGCTTACCGCCGCGTAGTGCCGTTCATTGTCGACGACGAGGTGATGTATCCGCACATCCGCCACAGCGTAGAGTTTTTGCAAACGCAACCCTTGCAAACTGAGGTGAAGTAAGCGCACTGCCACATCGTTTTTTCATGTATATATCAAAAAAGCATTCTATTTGCAGAAATAACAATATATATAACATGGAAATAGGAGATAAAGTATTGATTTCGCCAGACCTGACCCTTATGAAAGTCTGGCTTGAAGGTACTGTTATTGAGGTTGAAAACAATCCCTTTGTCGGTATTGTTATTTCTGCCGAAACCGCAGACAAAAACGTGTTTTTCGGGCAGGAATATTTGTTTAAAACTCAAACAGAATAGGTATTTAATCCATACCTGGAAATCGATAACTTTGAATTTTTTGAACATAAAAGGCGAAAGCCAACTCTCTGTACAAAGAGGAGTTGACTTTCGCCTATTTTTCTTTTTACTTGCCTTTCAGCAAAGTTTAGCTTAGAGTTTCGGACCAAAAGAAAGGTCGCCGGCATCGCCGAGTCCGGGCACAATGTAGGCCTGGTCGTTGAGTTCGGGGTCGATGGCGGCTACCCAAAGGGTGATGTCGTCATCGGGGAACACTTTTTTCAAGTGGTCAATGCCCTCCTGAGCGGCAATGGCACAGCAAATGTGGAGTTTGGCAGGCGTGCCGTGGCTGAGGAAAGCCTTGTACGAAAGTTCAAGGCTACCGCCGGTGGCCAGCATGGGGTCGACCATCAGGAAGGTTGAACCGCTGATATCGGGGGCTGCCAAATAGTTTACATGAATTTTCAGTTCCTCGCGGCTGCCCTCCTCGCGGTAGGCGGCTACAAAGCCCGAATCGGCTTGATCAAAGGTGTCGAGGAATCCTTCGTGAAAGGCCAGACCGGCGCGAAGCACGGTGCCCACCACAATGCGGTCGTCGTAAGTAGGCACTTGCTTGGTACCCAGAGGGGTCGTAATGGTTTTTTCGGTGTAGTTCAGCGTGCGGCTCACCTCATAGGCCATGGCGCGGGCTATGCGCTCCAAGTTGCGGCGGAACAGGGTGCGGTTTTCCTGAATATTGACATCGCGCAACTGCGCCATGTACGAGTTGATGACCGATGAGCGGTCGCCCAAATTGATAACTTTCATTGTATGAGATAACTGATTGATTCTTTTTTTTAGTCGAAACGGGGAGGTGACACACAGGTGTATCCCCGCAGCATCGGGCACAAGCGGCGGTTGCTGCGCTGACGCAAAACAAACGCTGTAGTGGTGCGAAACACAGTTCGTCAGCCCGAAAAAATTCCGGAAAAGCACTGCAGACAGTGTTCTTCCGGAATTATTTTAGGAATTTGCGCGCACTGCGCCCACGCACATTGACTCAGCGCGTGGAGCAGGCACGAAAATGTATTTACAGTTTACTTTACCAAGTGCTTCTTGCCATCAGAAGTGATGTAGAAGCCTTTGGCAGGGGCCTGAATCAAGCGACGACCTTGCAAGTCGTACATACGCAATTCGGCATTCGGTGCATCAGGAGTTTCAATGCAACCGATACCGGTTTCCACCTTTTCGCCCGTAGGCACAATTTTCCACTGCGAAGCGGGTTCGCTGGCGTACCATTCAACGAGGTGACCTTCGCCTGCCATGTGCAAGGCATTGAGGTCGGCTTGCACGGGGTTCGTGCAAACGACAGTTGACCATCCGTCGGCATTGGCATTCACGCGGAACTTACCGGCCTCCGTGGCATTGTCTACCTGAGTTACATGTGCGTACTGCTTCTGCGTGGGACTCATCATCTTGTTGTTTTCCTTGTTGATGATAACCCAGCTTCCGTCGGGCTGCACGCTGAACACAAACTTTTGTGCGTCCGTGTTGCCCGTGGTGGCGTTTCCGTATTCTGTGGCTCCATTTATTTGGAGATACTTGCCTTGGCGTCCCTTGTTGAGCAAGGTGTACGACATGCCGTCCTCCATTTGAATGCTGTTAGCCAACAGAGCTTCATTCAGTTTGGCAATGACATCTGCATAGCCCTGAGCGGAAGTATTCTTTGCATACTCCTCAACCAATCCGTTCAGGGCAACCTTAAAATCCTCAAGTTTCGCAGCGTCAAGCATACCGACAGCCTCACCAGCCTCAGCCTGCTTTTTAGCTTCAACCTTTTCCTGCATCATGCGCACCACGTAGGCTTCGCGGTCAACGTCCTTTTTGAGCGTATAGGCGCCCTTGGTGATGTAGTCGATGGTGTAAAGTTTCAGCACTTGCGTGTAGCCGGCACCGAAGGTTTCTTCTTCGTAGATAAAGGCGAGTTTGTCGTCGGCCGTCATCGACATGGTCGAGTAGCACGAACCGATGAAGCTCGACTGATGCTTGCCGTCCCAGTTAGCAGCGAGGCTGTCGGGGGTTACAAAGTCGTTGAGCGAAGCCAGTTCTTTGTAGTAAATACCCACATTGTTACGTCCGTTGCCAAAGGGGATTGACTGCAAAGCCAAGTACATTTCCTTCTGGTCGCTGTTGCGTACCACGGGCAGAATCATGATTTCGCCATTCGTTGAGTTGCCGCAAGCCGTACCCTTGTTGGCAGCATTCGACGCAGCCACCTTGCCCCAGCTACCCTTGGCCGATTTCACGTCGGTATAGGTGTAGTAGTTGTAGAAGCGGCCACCGTCCATACGGCTGCTCAAAATCACCGTTCCGTCGGGCAATTCCTCGCACTTAGGCTCATCGCCGCCCGGTGCCGGACGGTCGGCCACTGTGCCGAGAATGTGCCACGTCGTACCGAAGTCGTCAGAGTAAATAACGCGGTTACCCTGATTCTTAGTCCACACAGCGGCATAGATGCGGTAGTAATCGCCCACCTTCACCATGCGGCTTTGGCAAATACGGCCTGAACCCATAAAGAGCGACTGCACCGTTACCTTTCCGTTTTCGTCGACGAAGAGCGGATAGATGCTTTCGGTTACTTCCTTGGGTTCGGTCCATTCCCATTGCTGAGTCTTTTCGTTGAACTTACCACGCACCTGTGCCACGCGGTTGGGGTTGCTTGTAGCAGGGTCGGTGGTATAGTTGCCATTCCAGCAGACGGTTTTACCGCAAACCATCATAATCAGGATTTCGTTGCGTTCGGCATCGGCCACCACAGCGGCATCACCGAAACCGATTTTCCAAAATTCTTTGTTTTGCTTTTCGCCCAAACCATTGGCAATGAAGAACTCGGGTCCCCAAGTCTTACCGTTGTCGGTCGAAATACGAGCCTTGATGTCCACTTCGCCGCGACCGATGTCGCCACCACAGGGACGATAGTCGCTGATAGCCACAATCTGACCGTTCTTGGCCGTGCAGATGGCCGGAATACGGTAGGGGGTCTTTCCGGGCATAGTGACGAAAAGGTTCTGCTGCGGTTCGAGTTCGCGGAAAGCACGTTCCACGGTTACTTCGAAGTTCGTGAGCAACACACCCTTGTTCGGGCCCTTGCTGCCGAAGTCGGCCGTAGTCATGTCCTTCAGTCCTGTTACTTCAATTTGCTGCTCCTTGTCGGTCACCTCGTAGGTCTTGCCGTTGACCGTGAGCTGAATGCCCTTGGTACCGGCAACCATGTTCTTGTAGGTAAACTTGTAGCCCGTCACCACGTATTCGGGGCCTGCCGTGATGCTCACCGTGTTGTTTTGGTCCTGTCCTGAAGCCAGCACAAAGGTGTTGTCCTTTTTACCGAAATCGTTGGTCGGTGTTGAAATCACCAGCTGCGGATTCGTGGCGTTCGACTTCCACTCCGAAGCCCAAGTCTTGGCAGCATTCGATTTGGTGAACTGTCCGGTAGTCATGTCAACGGTAAACGATGCGTTGACTGCGCTAAACACGAAACTTGAACCCAAGTCGGCACCACCGGTCCAGAAAGCCAAACGACCATTGCGGTTGTTCATCTTGTTCTTCTGGTGGCCCTTTTCATTGATGTAGTAACCACCTTGCGCACTGGTCGAAATTTCCCAAGTGTCGGTGTAGCCGGTCTTGAGTTCGCCCAGAATGGGGTACGATTCGCCACCGTTTTGTCCCTTCATTTCCGTAGGCGCAATAAGGGGTTTTGTGGCACCGTCGAGTCGGTTGTAGAACTTGTAGCCCCCGGTGGCACTACCCGTCACGCACCATTGGTTTTCGAGTCCCTTGTCGGTAGCACCGCCCAGGGTGATGTAGGCAGCTCCCTTGTTGCTCGACACGCGATTACCGCCAATGGTCAAGGTGTACCAGGTGGTGTTCGGTGCAAATTGCCCGTTTTGGATAGTAGTAACTTTAAATGCTTCATCGGCCTGAGCCAGCGGTGTAGCACACAGCATAGACATGGCCAATGCCGATAAATAAGTAATGTGTTTCATTTGTGAGTTGTATAGATTTTTAGAAATTTGTGAGTTGTATAGATTTTTAGAAGTATCACATTCTAAATGAAGAAACAATTTTAGGGTGGTTCTAAAACAATCAGAATATGATTTAGAACCACCCTTTAAATTTCGGTTTCCGCTGAAATGCACCCATCAGCATTTCGAAATTTAAGCAGTTTCTCATTTATTGGTCAGCAAGTCGGCGACTTGCCGCGATAGCCCGTTCAGCCTTTCAGCCCGTTCAGCACATCGTTGGGGTTGATTTTGGCAATGGTATCACGCATAGCCGTATCGCCCTTCAGGTTTTCGAGCTTGTAGTAATCCATGAAGCCCATGTTTCCTTCGCGCAGCGCCTGTGCCAAAGCCTTGGGCACTTCGGCCTCGGCCTGAATCACTTCGGCGCGTGCCTGCTGCGCCTTGGCCTTCATTTCCTGTTCGGTAGCCACCGCCATAGCGCGGCGTTCCTCGGCCTTGGCCTGTGCAATGTTCTTGTCGGCATTGGCCTGATCCATTTGCAACGTAGCACCGATGTTCTTGCCCACGTCGATGTCGGCAATGTCGATTGACAGAATTTCGTAAGCCGTACCTGCGTCCAATCCCTTTGAAAGCACGAGTTTCGAGATAGAATCGGGATTTTCAAGCACCTGTTCGTGCGTTTCGGCCGAACCGATGCTCGACACGATGCCCTCGCCCACGCGGGCCAGGATGGTATCTTCGCCGGCACCACCCACCAGTTGGTGAATGTTGGCGCGCACCGTCACACGGGCCTTGGCAATGAGCTGAATACCGTTTTTAGCCACGGCAGCCACAGGAGGCGTGTCGATAACCTTCGGGTTGACACTCGTCTGTACAGCTTCGAACACATCGCGTCCGGCAAGGTCGATAGCCGTAGCCTTTTCAAAGGAAAGGTCGATGTTGGCTTTCGAAGCCGACACCAGCGCATGCACCACGCGTTGCACGTGTCCGCCGGTCATATAGTGAGCTTCGAGGTTGTCGCGCGTAATATTTTGCAGTCCGGCCTTGTGTGCCTCAATCAGGCAGGGCACAATGACTCCGGGCGGCACATTACGAATGCGCATCAGAAACAGCTGCATCAGCGAAATCTGTACACCCGACACCTTGGCCGAGAGCCAAAGAAAGAACGGTACAAAATGAAAGAACACGGACAATAGTACTACGGCACCTACCACAAGTACTACCAATGTAAGAGGAGCGTTGATCATAACGGCTTACGATTTGAGGTTAGTAATTTTACTTCCTGAAAGCAGAGCTGCGTCTGCCCATTCGGGGCTTACCGCCGGAATGGCGGGGCAAATTTCTCTGCTGACTCCTTAAATATGGCTCATTTGCCACAAAGTTGTTGCAAAAATACTATTTTTTCGCGGTATGTGCTTGATTTCTTTTTCTGAAACTATTTTGAAAACTGCTAAAAAACATAGTTCTTGACCTTGAATTAGGCAAGTTCAGTAGAAATGCGCCTGTGAAAAGCAGACAATGCCTGTTCTGCCATCACACTTGAACCGGACCGGACAGTGGCTTGCTGTTTGTGGCGCAACAAACAGGAGGGGAAAAAGGCTATTGACGCTTGTGTCGGGTTCGGAGCGGTTCTAACAAATTTCCTAAGTGAGCAAAAAAAAGAACAAAGGTGTCTTTGCTGACTTTAAGGGCGAAACCGGCAGGCTGTAAACCAATGTGGTGGATTTTTTGAAAACGCTGATTATCAGCGGTTCCGTGCTTGTTGAAACAAGCTCGGAACTAATTTGCACAAGCTCGGAACTAATTTCAACAAACTCGGAACTAATTTCAACAAACGCGGAACTAATTTCAGCAAACGCGGAACTAATTTCAGCAAACGCGGAAGATATGCAGAAGAGATGATGAAAAGGTGCTTTTCGGTGCCGCAACCCTCCGTCAGCAGATGTGGTACGGGCGTTTGCCGTTTAATATTTTTTTCACTTCAGGTAAGCCGTTACATACCTACCAGTTGGCTGTAATCAATGCCGTCGCACTCCATATTGCAGCCTGCAAGTACGACTTTTGCTTCATTTTCTTTTTTTACAACTACTTTTTCCGTGCTTACCCGAACCGGAATTTTCACTTGCTGTACGATGGTATCGCGCACTATTCGGTCGCGAACGGTCACCACGGTATCGGGCACAGCACAAGCTGTCAGTTCTTTGGGTTGCTGTTGGCCATCGATGGGAAAGGCAATACCCACGAACCAGCCTATGGCGGCAGCTGCTGCCGATGCCACCCAGGTGATGCGAGTGGGCCGGTAAGGCAATTTGCGCACAGGCAATGCGTAATTTTGTTGGTCGCGCAGGCGGCGTGCCGATTGTCCAAGCTGCTGTTCGAACCGTGCGTCCGACTTATCTATTTGTTTCATATTGATGCAATTTTTGTTTGATGAGTGCTATTAGGTAATGGTTTCGCGACTTGACGGTTCCGACAGGCAAGTGCATGATTTCAGCAATTTCAGTCAGCGTCAGTTCCTCTTCGTAGCGCAGGGCAAAAAGCATACGGGGTTCCGGGGGCAAGTTTTCAAGCACCTTTGCCAGCGCGCAATCGAAAGCTTGTTCATCAAGGTGTACTTCAATGTTGCTGTCTCCGGCTTCTTCCTCATCGGCCATTTGCCATAAGTATTTATCTGCCACTTCGCGGTGTCGGTACTCATTCCGACAGATGTTGTAAGCCATCGTAAAAATCCAGGCACTTACTTGCTCACCAACGGTGTATTTATCACGAAATTTCCAGATTCGTTCAAATATTTCCTGGGTAAAATCGGCCGCCAGTTCTTTATCGCCTCCAAGCATTCGATAAAAAAAACCTTGCAGACGGCGAGCATATCTGCGATACAATTCTTCAAAAGCCTTTTCCTGCCCTTTCCGAATTTTCAGCATCAGTTCGCCGTCTGTCAGTTTTTTTACGGGGGTTATCAGTTTAAAATTCATTCCCCAATGTTTATGTTCAAATATTTTTGACAATTATTTTTCATGGCATCGCTCATTTTAGCCTGTTCCAAAGCTTTGGTCAGCAAGTTGGCCAGCCATTCCGAACGCTCCACATCGTGCCATTCGCGGTATTTGCCAATAAGTGGTGCCAACAGCACAAAGTAATTATAAGTCAAGGCATTGGCACTTTGCCATTCTTTTTCAGCCACGAATTGAGGTTCTATCAGATAGTCCAACCGAATGTTGCGCTCCACGTTTTCGCGCACCCGTACATAATTATCGTAGGGTATGTCGCTGTAGCGCAGCACCAAGCCTTCGTTGTACAGGTTTTTTTTCAGTCTACTCAATCCACTGTCCTCTGAAAGCGACGACGGACTGAAGTAGGTAGGCCGTCCACTCTTTTTCATGATATACTCAATGCGGTCGGGCAGGTAGTTCTCCCAGGTGTCGGTCGTTTGATAGTCGGCCATACTGAAGGTTTCGGGCTCAATGCCTAACTCGCGGCAAACGTACTGATAGTACTCAGGCAAGTAAAGGAACGAGGCACAAATCACCACTTTGTCCTGATGTACGCCCAAGCCTTGCTGTAAAGCAATTTTGGGCAGCAAAATGGCATCGCCCAATCCTATATACAGGGCGTTGGGGGGCAAGCATTGCAGTTCGTTGTAATTGTAGCGCAGCAATGCGGTGGGAATTTGCTGCTCCTCGTAGTACTTTTTGCCCATTTCCTTCAGTTCCTTGTCCCGGCCTTTTTGCCAAAAATAGGCAATGAAAGTGCCGTATTCCTCGCCGAACGTGCGATTTGCGGGCATCAACTGATAAGCTCGTTCAATGTGGGCCTGCGAAACGGAATCGTTCATCGTATCGTAGGCACAAAAATGGTAGGTGTAAGTATTCGGAATGGCTTTGCGCATTCGTTCGTTAAGCAGTTTTCGCTTTTCGTAGCCTTCAGGCGTATCCATTGTGGCATAGCGAGTGGCTCTGCTCAGGTTATACCACGCATTTTCGTTCGCCGGTTCGTTGGCCACCACCTTTTCCCAGGCTTTAATCTGATTTTCGTACCATTCGGACGACTCGGCGCGTTCCACTATCCAGGGTATTCTTTCGGGCTTCACCTCCTGCGCATTCATGCCGAGCGCAACGAGCGACAATGCCCATACTATCAATCGTTTCATGAATCAATCATTTAAGTTGTTTTACATACTGTGCAACAAAACCGGTTTCTATGACAGCATAACCGCAACTGCGTAAAAGGTTCATTATTTTCGAAAAAAAAATGACACACTCCAACTCCCGAGGTTTCAGGAAACTGACATTATAGGGCGAAAATTTAAACATTTTGTTAATACCATTTGCTGCTTTTACCCCAAAAGTGGAGAAAAACGATGAAAAAGGGGGGTAAAATTGCATAAATCAGTTTGAAATGTGCAAATATTGCGTAAGACTTTGTATTTTTGTGCCTATAAAAGCCATGTGCGTTCAGCGGCTTTCAAGCAAGGGTGCAGTCGCTCCCGATTGTGCCAGCTGAATGCCGGGCTATTGCAATAAAAAATACATTTGGGCCGAATCCCGCTTGCCTTGTTTTCGAGTGAATGGTTTCGTAAGTGGCTCACCCTGCTGTGACGAAGCTATATACTTTCAGCCGACAGACCCTGTGCGCACAACAAACTGCTGCGCATCACTGCATGAAACACCGAAAAAACAATCTGCCGCCTGAATCAAAAAAAGCAGTCTGCCCAATTAACCTTTCAACCCCCTTTTTTACTATGCACCCCATTCTTAATTTCACCGACCTCACTGCCCATCTGCAACAGTTAGGCCGCCGTTTCCGTCTTTCTATTGTTTGCGGTTCCGACGACAGTACGGCCGGAGCAGCCATGCGTGCAGTCAATATGGGCTTTGCCGAAGCCATTTTCGTTGGCGATTGCGATGCTGTGCGCCGTCAGCCCTGTGTGGCTGAATATCAGGGCAACCATGTATCGTTTGTCGAAGCCGACACCCACGAGAGTGCTGCCCAACAGGCGGTTATGCTGGTGCGCGAAGGCAAGGCCGACGTGCTCATGAAGGGTTTGCTACACACCGAAACCCTGCTGCGCGCCGTGCTCAACAAGGAATGGGGCATTCTGCCGAAAGGCCGGGTGCTGACGCACATTGCCGTGGCACAAATTCCGGCTTACCATAAACTGCTCTTCTTTACCGACGCAGCCGTGATTCCCTACCCCACCCACGAACAGCGCGTGGCTCAGGTAGCCTACCTGGCCGATATGCTCCACGCCTTCGGTATTCAGCGTCCGCGCATTTCGCTCATCCACTGCGCCGAAACGGTCAACGATAAGTTTCCGCACACGCTGGGCTACGGCGAAATTTGCGAACGTGCGGCTAAGGGCGAATGGGGCGAACTCGTGGTTGACGGTCCGCTCGACCTCCGCACCTCGTGCGACCCCGTAGGCCTTCAGCTCAAGGGCATTCAGTCGCCGCTCGAAGGCGATGCCGATGCTGTGGTGGTGCCCGACATCGAAGTGGGCAATGTGCTTTACAAGTCGCTGCCGCTCTTTGCCGGTGCACAAATGGCAGGTACGCTGCAGGGTACACTGGCTCCGGTGGTGCTGCCTTCGCGTGGCGATGACCTCGAAGCTAAATTCCATTCGCTGGCATTGGCTACCATGGGTTGCTAACCCGACCCAAAGGACCATCGAACGGGTGCGAGAAGGGTGATTCTGACCCTACAATCTCTGACTCGCCCTCGCGCACAACGCCTTTTCTCCTAAAAAATTCACACACCCCCTTTACCTTTCTACGATGAATCCTACAGCAGACATCGCGCCCGAAACGCAACAAACGGGCTTTCGCATACTCGTAATTAACCCTGGCTCCACTTCGACAAAGGTGGCTGTCTACATTGACGACCAACCGCTCAAAGTGAGCAACATCCGACATACGCCCGAAGAACTCAAGACCTTCGAAACCATTGCCGACCAACAGCACTTTCGCAAACAGCTGGTTATCGACTGGCTCAAGGATAACGACATTCCCTTTGTGTTCGATGCCGTTATCGGCCGTGGCGGACTGTCGAAACCTATTCCCGGTGGTGTGTATCGCGTGAACCGCAAAATGTGTTACGACACGCACAATGCCATGCGTAAGCACGCCTGCAACCTGGGCTGCATCATTGCCTACGAACTGGCTAATATGCAAACCAATGGCTGCCAGGCTTACATTGCCGATCCGGGCGTGGTTGACGAACTTGTGCCCGAAGCCCGTGTCAGCGGCTCGCCGCTCATGCCGCGTGTGTGCATTTGGCATGCACTGAACCAGCGTGCCATTGCCCGACGTTATGCCAAGAGCATCGGCTCGCGCTACGAGGACCTGAACCTCATCGTTTGCCACTTGGGTGGCGGCATTTCGGTGGCGGCTCACGAAAAGGGACGTGCCATCGATGCTAACAATGCACTCGACGGCGAAGGCCCCTTCTCGCCCGAACGTGCCGGTACACTGCCTGCGGCGGACCTCATCCACCTTTGCTTCAGCGGACGCTACACCGAGGAGCAGCTCAAACGCCGCGTGGCCGGTCAGGCGGGACTCATGGCGCACATGGGTACGACTGACATGCTGCAAATTCTGAAGCAAATTGACGAGGGCGACGCACATGCCAAACTGCTCATCGATGCCATGATTTTCCACACGGCCAAAACCATTGCTTCGGAGGGTGCCGTGTTGCGCGGCAAGGTCGATGCCATTTTGCTTACCGGCGGCATTGCTCACTCTGAATACATCACCTCGCGCATTGCCGACCGCGTCGACTACCTGGCTCCCGTCCACATCTTCCCGGGCGAGGACGAAATGAAGGCTTTGGCGCTCAACGTCTACTATGTGTTGCGCGGCGAACGCGAAGCGAAAGAATACGAATAACCCCCTCATCTCCCTACCGGCTCCACACCTTTGCTGCCCAAAGCATAAGTGTGGAGCTTTTTGGTATATTTAACCGCACTTTGTGGGGGGCTTCATGCGAAAAATGTATATTTGCAAACAAAATGCTATCACTATGAATGCAGTAATACCTCAGAAAAAAGCAACCATGTTCCGTCTGGACATTGATTTGGTGAACAGACTAAAAGAATTAGCCCGTCGCGAACATCGCAGTCTCAACAATTATGTGGAGTGCATTCTTCTTGATGTGGCTTACAACGAACCTAACGAAGAAACCATAGCGGCAATCAACGAAGCTCGCAATGGTAATTATGTTGGAAACCCGATTGACCCGACAAGCGTAGAATCATTGTTGAAGTCTGCAGAAGTATGAAAATATTACGACAGACAAGTCAATTCAAAAGAGATTTGAAAAGATATAGCAAGCAGCCAAACAAACTCAAAGTATTGGCAAACTTGCTCACACTACTTCGTGAAGAACAACCAATCCCTGAAAAATATAAGGCGCATCAACTTTCAGGCGACTACAAAGGATGCATGGAATGTCACATCGAAGGCGACTTCTTGCTTATTTGGATTGACGAAACTAACGATGTTATCGGTTTATTGCGTCTCGGCTCACACGCAGAACTATTCGGGAAAGGCGCAAAACGGTAAGTGCCTTTTTACAATTCCCTACCGGCTCCACACCTTTGCTGCCCAAAGCATAAGTGTGGAGCTTTTTGGTATATGTAACCGCAATTTGTGGGGGCATTCTTCATAACTTTGGCTTACAACGAAACTCACGATGCAACCACCGCGGCAATCGACAAGGCTCGCAACAATCCACCCAACTCAAAATATTGACAAACTTGCTCACACTACTTCGTGAAGAACTGAAAATCACCGATTTAAACAAACAACCTTAATACCTGAACGTGAACAATACGAAAGATATACTATTTTTTTGACACACTTGCTGCATTTTCTCTTACAAATTGTTGCTTGTTTTTCAAAATACTTTCTATATTTGCAGCAGAGATTAACCGACAAAAGCAATGGGTAAAAGATAATTATGGCCAGGCATTTGCAGCCTGACGTTTGGATGAGCTTTCACTTCATTTTTCAGCCCACAAACAGTACCCTACTACTTATCAGCACAACTTTGCAATGCGGTTTCCTCCCGATGCAGCGTGTCAGTGAGTTTTTACCACAAGAGGATGTGCCTCCTGCCGTTGCCGTACAAATAACCGATTTGCACATTCCCGAAACAGCCCATGAATAAATTATACACCTTACTCGCGGCCTCGCTGCTGGCTACCACAGCTACAGCCGAGGAAAATGCCCCGATTTTCGAAACTTCATTCAACACGGCCGAGGATTTTGCAGCCTGGACGGTGAAAGATGTCAACAAGGATGGAACGACGTGGACCTTCAATGCCGAAACCACGCCCCACGTATATTACCAATACCACAACACCAACACGGGCGACGATTGGCTGATTTCGCCCGAAATCACCCCTGCGGCCGACGGAACGCTCATGGTTCACTACCTGTTTAAGGGCAGTTCCTTCGGCGAATCCTTTGAGGTGTACACCGGCACCGGCGGGGTGGAAACGATGAAAAAACTCGAAAAAACCTATACCAAGGTGCTCGATAAAAACATGTCGGGCTACTTCCTTTACGAGGCTAAGGCCGGCGTGCCCTTCCGCTTTGCCTTCCGTGCCACCTCGAAGCCCAATACCTGGCGCTTGTCGCTTTCGAAAGTAAGCGTGAAGGCGGTACAGAACCCGGTAGACTTGCGCGTGAGCGAAATTATTTCGCCCGTCACGGCCGAGGGACTGGGACAGGAAACGGTGAAGGTGCGACTGACGAACGATGGCAAGGTGGATGCCAAAAACTTTAAAGTGGGACTGAGCATCGATAGTGTGCAGGTGGCTACCGAAACGGTACAAGCTACACTGGCGCCCGGACAGTCGATGGACTACACCTTTACGGCCAAAGCCGACCTTTCGACTCCGCGTAAACTCTACCAGCTGAAGGCGTGGACAGAACTCGCTGGCGACCTTGACTCGCAAAACGACACGACAACGGTGGACATCCGCCATAAAGCGCCGGCTACGGTGCCTTATACCATGGGATTTGAGCCGAACGAATATACCGACGACATCAAAATCATGAACCTGAACAAGGATGATGGCTCGTGGGACATTAACCTCGACATGAGCAGCTGGTTCAGAATGGCACGCACGGGTATCGGCTGTTTGGCTTACAACTACAACAAGGAAAATGCAGCCGACGACTGGGCTTTCCTCGAACCTATCCAGGTGGAGGCGGGATACTATGCCTTTAAGTTCTGGTACTCGGGCGACGATAATCACCCCGAAAAGTTTGGCCTTTACTATGGCGATTCGGCTTCGCCTGAGGCTATGAAGAACACGGTGGTGGAATATGCGCCCTTTGCCCGTGGGGCCTACGAGGAGTCGATTCACATCATTCACTTCGACAAGCCGCAAACGGTTTACTTCGGTTTCCATGCCTTCAGCGATAAGAACCATAACTGGATTTGCATTGACGACATCAGCATCAGCAAGGTGACGAACGAGGATGTCGACCTGTCGCTCACGAGCTTTGCGGCTCCGTTTGACTATGTGCGTCAGGGCAATGGCAAGGACGTGGTGTTCGAACTGCGCAACGTGGGTATCAAGGACGTCGATGCACACGTCACGCTGAACATTGATGGTGCCAAAAAGCAAGAGGCTGATGTCAAGGTTAAGGCGCAGGAATTTAAAAACTGCTCGTTCGGCGGTGCGCTCGAAGGTTTGGCACAGGGCAAACACAGTATCGAGGTGATTGCTAAAAACGATGCTGACGTGAATGTGCTGAACGATACGCTCCGCAAGGACATCGTGATTTTGGGCGATGCTGTGGCGCTTTGGGACTTTGAAACGGCTGAGGTGCCTGCCGAACTCAAGGTGCGTGTGGCCGATAAAGGCACGGTGAACCCGGATGCCGGCGAAGAATTCAACGAAATGGGTGTGGGCATTTTCAACCTCAAGGCACACCCCATGCTGGGCGAACATGTGCTGGCTATGACCAGCTGGCTTGAGGGCACTGAAGTGGCTGACCGCTGGCTGGTGCTGCCGAAAATGAAGGTGACGAGCGAGGATAGCTACTTTGTGTGGGATGCGAACTCGTTTAACCCGAACTTCCTCGAAAGCTACGAGGTGCAGGTGGCTGAAGGCGAGGACAACGAAATGAAATACTCAAAGGTGTACAGCGTGACGGCTGAGAGCGTGAATGCCAAAACGCACGGTGTGAGCCTGGCGAAATATGTGGGCAAGGATGTGTATGTGGGCATCCGCTTGCGTTCGCGCATTGCCGACTGCCTGATTCTCGACAACCTGGGCTTCTATGGTGGTCTGACGCAGGGCATTGGTTCTACTTCGGTAACTTCGGCTCCGGCTATTGTGCTGAGCGGTGATGCCTTGATGCTGTCGGGCGGTGCTGCGCAGGTAACGGTGGTTGATGCTTCGGGCCGTGTGCTGCTCAACGAATACACGCAGCGTGTTGACATTGCTTCGCTTCCTGCCGGTGTGTATGTGGCCAAAGTGGTTACAGACAATGGACAGAGCCTGAGCTACAAATTCGTGAAAAAATAATGAGAACGTAAGGTTCTGACGACTTCAATGTCATTTAAGTCGTCAGAACTTTTATGAAATTCAATCTTCGTCAGAAAAGTTTAGACGACTTCAATCCCCCCCGACCGCCATACAGAGCGGTCGGGGGGGATTTGTTTTATGCTACAAAGGGGTACAAAAAAACGGCGTGTCATGGTTTCGCAGTGAATGCTGAAATCATGGCACGCCGTTGAGCGTATAAATTACGTTTGCTTATTTGCGGAAGTTGTCCAAACCGGTTTGCAGGAAGTTGACGAACTTGTCGACATCCTCGTCAAACGAGTAAGAACTGTTGAGCGGTTTGCCGTTCTGGTCAACGAGCACATAGAAAGGCTGTGCGTTGGCGCCGAACTTTGAACGCTGCAAGTAGCTCCACTTGTCGCCCACGGTGCGGAGCGTCGTGGTGCTGCCGTTTTCCTGTACTTCGATGGGTTCGGGAAGCGGCGTTTTTTCGTCGACATAAAGCGAAATGAGTACATAGTCCTTCATGAGGAGGTCGCGTACCTTGGCATCGTGCCAAACGGCGAGTTCCATTTTGCGGCAGTTCACGCAGCCATGGCCGGTGAAGTCTACTACAACGGGTTTACCCGTTTGACGAGCGTAAGCCATACCGGCTTCGTAGTCGCGGAACTTAGCTTCGATTTTCACAGGGTCGAGGTTGAAATCCTGCGTCGAAATGGGCGGTGCAAAGGCACTGACAGCCTTGACGGGAGCACCCCAGAGGCCGGGAACCATGTAGACGGCAAAGGCCAGCGAAACGAGGGCCATGAAGAAACGGGGCACCGAGGTGTTGCGTTCGTCGGGATCGTCGTGGGGGAACTTGAGGAAGCCGAGCAGGTAGATACCCAACAGGGCGAAAATAATAATCCAAAGAGCCAGGAAGGCTTCGCGGTCGAGCAGGTGCCAGCCGTAAGCGAGGTCGGCCACCGAGAAGAACTTGAGGGCAAAGGCCAACTCAAGGAAACCGAGGGTTACCTTGACGCAGTTCAACCAACCACCGCCCTTGGGTGCACTCTTGAGCCACGTGGGGAAGAGGGCAAACAGCGTGAACGGCAGGGCCAAAGCTACGGCAAAGCCTAACATACCAATGGTGGGAGCAAGGGCTGAACCACCCGTGGTGCTGACTTCGACCAAAAGGAAGCCGATGATGGGACCGGTGCACGAGAAGCTGACGAGCGAAAGCGTGAAGGCCATGAGGAAAATACTCAGCAAACCAGTGGTTTTTTCGGCCTTGCTGTCGACTGCTGAACCCCATGACGAGGGCAGCGTGATTTCGAATCCGCCGAAGAAGCTGGCGGCAAACACCACGAGCATCAGGAAGAAGAGGATGTTGAAAATGGCATTCGTCGAAAGGTCGTTGAGCGCACTGGCACCGAAGATACTGGTGATAATGAGGCCGAGCGACACATAAATTACCACAATCGAAATACCATAGGTTATGGCATCGCGAATACCCTTTTTACGATTGCCCGAACGCTTCAGGAAGAAGCTCACGGTCATGGGAATGATGGGCCACACACAAGGGGTTACAAGGGCTACAAGACCGCCGACGAAACCGAGGAAGAAGATGTAGTACCAGGCTTTTCCGGCTACATCGCCCGTGGCACCCTGACCAAAGGCTTTGAGTTCGTCGATTACGGGCGTCCACAGCGCCTTGGCAGCTGTGCTGTCAATGGGTTGTACGGCCAGAGCCTCGCCTTCGCCCTCAGGATTTGCCTGAGCAGCAGCGGCACTGTCGGCAGCAGCTTTTTCGGCCTCGGCCTTTTTAGCGGCTTCGGCAGCTTTGTCGTCGGCCTTGGCTTCGGCTGCAGCGGCAGCCGGACCGTCGGTACCGGCGAGTTTAGCGTCTACGCTGGTGGGGGGCAAACAGTTTTCGTCGTTGCACGCACCGTAGCGCAGGTATCCTTTGAGTTCGTAATTCTTGTCGGTGAGTTCCACACGCTGGGTAAAGGTGGCAGTGCCTTCAAAGTACGACACAGGCATTTCGAAAATGGGGTCCTGCATACGTTTTACGCCAGCACCGGGCTTCAGTCCGCCCTTGAGTTTGGCGCCTTTGATTTTGTCCACACCGAAGCTTGCAGCAGTAGGTCCGCCTTCAGCAATGTCTGTAGAATAGATGTGCCATCCTGCATCGGCTTTACCCGTAAAGACGATGTCGATGGTGGTCGGATTAACGCGCTTGTACTGCACGCTAAAGTTGACCTGTGCTTGTACGGCATTGAACACCGCTACCAGCACCAAGAGTGACAAGGTTACGAATTTCTTCATTTTTCAAAAAAAGTATGAGGTTGATCTTTTATTTCTTGCTTGATTTGCAAGGCCTTTGGCTGCGACAAAAAGCGCAACTTAGGCAATTTGTAGCTGCAAAAGTACAATAAATAACTTGATTCAAAGGAAAAACAAAACAATTTATACGCGATTTGTCATAATTATTCGTTGAAATTCGGGCATTTTGTCAGATTTCGGGCAAAAAAAAACGAAAGTCTTCACATTTTCCGGCGAGGGAACGTGTAAAGACTTTCCATTTTTTTCCTGTTTTTTTTCGATAAATGTTCAGCAAAAACAGGTCTTTTTTTACAACAAGTAACCGCCCGTGCGGTAACGCGCGGCAGGCGGCATTACTTGAACACTACGTCGAAGGGCAACACGCCCACCTGCATACGGGCTACAGCCTTGCCGTCTTTCTTGAACTCGCTGATGAAGCCGCGTTCCGAGAAGGCCAAAGGCGAAGCCGACGAACCAATCACAATGTGACCATTGGCGGGGTTGATGTTGAGCGCCGAAGGCAGACCCACCTTTTGGGCATTTTCGAGCGGCACGTTGACGGCTGACTTGTCGATGGTGTGAATGCGTTCAAGGCTGTCGATGGTTGCCACATCGTTCTGATAATCAGAGGTAAAGTGCAGCACATACAGGTCGTTGCCATCCATGGCGCAAATGCCGCCGGTGCAAAAATCGGTTACTTCGCCCGTGCGACTCACCTTCTGCACCTTGGGCTGCACGGTGGCATAATCGCCCTGACACATCACAAAGAGTTCGCCGATTTTGTTGGCCATGATTTGGCTGGGGTTCAGACCTACAGCAATTTCGCCGTTGTGCTGAAAGGTGGCTTCGTCAATGATTACCACTTTCTTGCCGTCGGCATAGTTTTGCTCGAAGTCACCGCTCATGGCCACATAAATTTTGCCGTTGGCCGCAACCATGTCGTAAGGATAGGCACCAACGTGAACCGAACCCTGCAGCTCGTAGTTCGTCGTGTCCATACGGGTTACATAGCCTTCGGGGCCGTAGTTTATCAAATACACATAGCCGTTTGAGCCACACACGTCCCAAGCGCCCACAGTGCTCGAAGTCTGCACCTTTTTAATCACTTTCAGCGTCTGGGCATCGAGCACCCACAGCAGGTTCGAACCATTCATGGGCACATAAATGCGCGAACCGTACTTCACGGCGTGTTCGGGGGTATCGCCGAGCGACTGCTGGTTCACGGTGTTGAAATAGTCGAGATTCACGGTCAATGAGTCGTTCATGCCGGGAATATAGTCGATGCCGCCGGCAATTCCGGCAAACTGATTGCCCTGAGTCACCACAAATATGGGCGAAACCAGTCCCTTCACTTCGGTGGGCGGATTCAGGGGGGCTGAGTTTTCTTCATCGTCGCAGGCCGTCAGACCTACTGATACACACAGCGCAAGGGCTGCCAACTTTAAATACTTGAACATGAGGTTGAAATATTTTTGAATGATTTATTTTTTTTGCTTCGAAAAACTATTTCTTTGGAAATGGAAAATGCCTGAGAGCGGTTTACTCTACTTAACGGCTCCCTCTACTTGGCGGTTTCGTCAGTTTAAAGGAGGAAAAGGCTCAGAATGCCCATACGGCCGAAAGTTTGTAGGCACGGCGCGGCATGGGGTAGCGCCGCACAATTTCGTACGAACGGTTGAAAGCATTGACAAGGTCGGCCCGCAATTCCAGACGGTGACGGCCCAGCTGCCAGGAGCGGTAGGCGGCAAAACCCCACTCGCTGTAGCGCGGCAAGGAGGTGGCAGGCAGGTGTTCGAGCGTGCTCCACCGCTCCGAAGCCCAAGTGGTATGGGCAACGAGCGATAGCCAAGGGTTTTCCCAGGCAAGCGAGGCTGCTCCGCTGTGGCGGGGGGTGTAGGGCAATTGGTTGCCATACGTTGCTGCCGTACTTACCGAACGGTCGGCGGCGCGTTGCAGACTGTAGTTGGTGGTGAGCACCAGCTGCTGACGGGGGGCCACACGCAGCGTGGTGTGGAGCGTCAGGTCGAGACCGCCCACGCGCACTTCGCCCAAGTTCACCGTGCGCCACACAAAGAGGTTATAGGGTATGCTCACAATGCGCTGCTCCACTTGATTGTAGTAAGCATCGGCTGTGAGCAGCATTTGCCACGGTCCGTAAGCGGTTTGCGCAGTCAGCCCCAGGTTGGTTTGGCGCGTCAACTCGGGTTTCAGGTCGGTACTGCCCAAATGATGATAGTAGTTTTCGGTAAACGAGGGCATTCGGAACGCCTCTTTGTAGCCAGCACGCAAAAACACGCGCAAATGCCGTTGACCGACGGCGCGCACCGAGGCACTGACGGCTGGCGTAAGCCGCACCTCGTTGTCGGCAGCTTCGGCGCCGGGGCGGTGATTGGCATAAAGGTGACACAAACCGCGCAGCGTCAGGCTCACCGGACCGGCGTGCCAACTGGCCGAAAGGCTTTGCAGCCAAGTGTCGCGGCTCACCCGTTTGGTTGCGGGAAGGTTGCTGCTCAGGGCGGTATGGGCATAGTCGGTGGCATAGGCCAGGGCGATGTGGTGCGAAAAGTTGCGCTGCATTCCGGCGGTGAGGTAAACTTCGCGCTGATAGTACTTTTGGCGGGGAGCTCCTACGGCAATGGCGGTGTTGTGATGGGTATAATGGCTTTTTTGCCAATCGTATTTGGCGGCGGCAAAGGCGCTCCATGCTTTGTTTTGCCAAGTCCAGCGTGCCTGCCCGAAGGCTTGCTGCTCGGTGAGCTGCTCGTTGTTGTCGTTGACATACAGCACCACAGGGCCGGGCAAACGGCGATGATTGTGGTAAAAACTGGCAGCAGCGTGCAGTTGGCTGTGTGTCCACCGTTGTCGGGCATGGAGTTCGGTCTGTGCGGTCTGCATGCGGCTGTTGGCGCGCCGAAGGTGTTCGGAGGCCACGCCGTTTTCCACGTAGAACGGGTAATTATTGTCGGCATAGAACCAGTTGGCCGCTGCTCCCACCTGTGTGCGTTCGCTGGGCTGAACCGTAAGGCTGGCTGCGGGATTCCAGGTGTTGAAGGCGGCCTGACGCAGCGACACCGTGCCGTGCAGGGGCTGTTTGCCGGAGCGCAGGGGCTGTTCGAAGGGCGAAACCAGGTTGACCACGGCTGCTGCAAGGTTGCGCACGGGGCAGAGCAACCGGGCATAGTCGAGTGTTTGCAGTTCGATGGCGGCCAGCGCGTCGATGTTGAAGCGTTGCAGGTCAGTTTGTCCGTTTCGCACATCGCTCATGCCGAGGCCGTCGTAGGTCACCATGGTATGTGCGGCTCCGAGTCCGCGAACGCTCACGGTTTTCATGCCACCGGCGCCGCCGTAGTCGCGCACGGTGACGCCGGCCAAACGGCGCAGTGCATCGCCCGTATCGGTTATGCCGCGCTGTTTAAAGGCCATGCTGTCCATGCGTTGCACCGGTACGTTGGCGCTGATGCTTTCGTGTTTTCGCAGGGTGGTTACTTCGGCGGTTCGCAGGGTGTCCGGGTCAAGTTTTTGTGCCACCGCGTACATCGCGCCGAGTACCAAACCTATAACCACAGCAACTGCCCGCCGGGCCTTGAAGCTCAGCAGTTTCATAAATGTTTTTTTCGGGAAAAGTAAAGGAAATCCGGGGCACGAAGGGGGAGTCCCGGCCTCATAAAGGGGGTTGAAAGGTGTCCTCTGCACCCCTCCTCGGGGGTTGGTCAAAGGCTTGAACCGGATACGGGCGTGTAAGGCCACGATGGCGTTTCCGGCTCGTGCCAACGGCAGGTTTTCTGGCTTGCCCTTGCATGGTCCGCCTTCCCGTGGCTGATGCAGCTCACAGTGGCCAAAGTGGTACCATGCGGTAAGAAAAGGCTTACAGCAGCGGGACTGCACGGGATTTTCACCCGTTTCCCTCATCCGTTGTCGGGTGCAAAAGTAATGAAATATCGGCAAAGCGTCGTGTTATTTCGGTGCTTTTCTTTCGGTGGCAGGGAGTTGCCGCGCCCCATACCAACCTTATTTTCCAAAAATCAAACCAACGGCTTCGGTTTGCCGACTGCCCATTGCGGGCGGTGCAAGCCGAAGCCGTTGGTTGGAAAATGATGATGTGAAACAAATGATTTTCAACGTAAAAAGGGTGCATTTCCCCCGGTTGCGGGCCTGTGTCGGACAGGCGGCTATAGAAGTCGTCTAAACTTTTCTGACGAAGATTTGATTTGGAGTTTTATCTCTTCTAAATCTTCACCTTTCTTCTTGACCGTTTTTTAACCTTTCATCAGTCGTGTAGCTCGCTACACTCCTTCTTCAAGGCCCAAAAACGCCTCAAAAATTAAGGCAAATCTTGAATTTCATAAAAGTTCAGACGACTTCATAGCCAGAGCATCACTATGACTTGGGCTATGATGACGCGCAGGAACATGCACAGCGGATACACTGTGGCATAGGCCACCGAGGCTTTGTCGCCGGGCTGTGTGTCGTTGACGTAGCCCAGGGCAATGGGGTTGGCCATGGCGCCGCAAAGCATGCCGGCGGTGGTGGCAAATGTTTTTTTGCTGACTACCACGCTGACAATGCTCATGATGACGACGGGCACGATGGTAAAGGCAAAACCTATGCCTATCCACCACAGGGCCGAAGGCTGCATCACGGTGGTCAGAAAGTCCTTGCCGGCATCGAGTCCCAAACAGGCCAAATACATCGACAAACCGAGCGAACGCATCATGAGGTTGGCACTGGTGGTGGTGTAGGCCACCATGTGGAAACGGGGACCGAAGGCGCCAATGAGTATGCCCATCACGATGGGACCACCTGCCAAACCGAGTTTCACGGGATAGTCCATACCGGGCACAAACAGGGGAATACTGCCCAGAAGCAGACCCATGACAATACCGATGAATATGGTAATCATGTTGGGCTCGTCGAGTCGTTTCACCACGTTGCCCAATTCTTTGGCCACTTCGGCAATGCTCTGCGCCTCGCCCACCACGGTTACGCGGTCGCCCATGCGGAGCACGAGGTCGGGAGTGGCCACCAGCTGAATGCCCGAACGCTGCACGCGGCTCACGTTCACGCCGTAGCGGTTGCGCAGTTGCAGCGCACCGAGGTGTCGGCCGTTGATTTCGGGGCGGGTAATGAGTATGCGTTGCGAAATGAGGTTCGAATCGAGTGCGTTCCAGTCAACGTCCTTACGGTTCCAGTTCGTTTCGTCAATCTGTCCGAAGAAAATGGTGAGGTGGGTCACCTGTTTCTGGGTGGTAATGACAAGCAGGCGGTCGCCCTGTTCAATTTTGGTTTGCGCATTGGGCAATATCACCCTGCCCTCGCGCCACAGTCGCGACACGATGAAGCGTTTTTCGTCCATCACGCTGAGTTCGCCGAGCGTGTGGCCGAACACGGCGGGATTACACACCAGGAACGAGGCAATGAAGGGGGTGTTGGCGCTTTCGGTTTCGTTCGACTTTTCGTGTCGGGTGAGCCAGCCTCGCACCACGATGAATGCCAGGATTACGCCTACCATGCCGAGCGGATAAGTCACGGCGCAGCTGAGTGCGGCTCCCGAAGCGGGCTGTCCGAGTTGCTTGAGGGTTTGCTGTGCGGCACCCAGGGCGGGGGTGTTGGTGGTGGCTCCGCAGAGCACGCCCATCATGTCCTGCAACGAGAGCAAACCTGTCCAGCCGGTGACAAGGGCCATGAGGGTGCCGATGAGCACCACGCCGACGGCTAACAAGTTCAACTGCGTGCCGCCCTGACGGAAAGCACTGACAAAACCGGGACCTACTTGAAGCCCGAGGGTATAGACAAACAGAATGAGGCCGAAACTTTCGGCATAGCTGAGCATCTGACTGTCGACTTGCAGTCCTAATGCACCGGCCAAAATGCCGATGAAAAACACATAGGTAACGCCAAGGCTCACGCCGCGAAAACGAATGTTGCCCAAAGCCAGCCCCAGGGCGCAAATCAGGCATATCACAATGACGGCCTGTACGGCTGTGGGGGCAAACAGGGTATCGGTTAACCAATCCATGGTTGGGTTATACTTTATAATGTTAAAGGTAAATTTCTCGGCAAAGTTAACCCATCATTTGGGAAGAAACAAATTTAGTTCCTTTTTATCTGCCGTTCTAGCTGTTTTCCACTGCTTTTGGGCTGTGAAGATGCGCCTACGGCAACACGGCCGCCTGTTTCCCGGGTTTTTATCTGCATTTTTTTGCAACCGGAAAAAACAGGCGGCCGTGTGGTGCCACTCACCGAAGATGGGGAGTATATGTGGGAGTAAATGTTTGTCAAGACTTGAGAATGATTTCGCCCTCGCGCGAACGGCGGATGAGTTCGCAGGGGGTCAGCCCGAAATTGTGCTTGCAAAAGGTGTGAAACTGGGGGGCCGATTTGAAGCCGCTGTCGGTCATGAGTTTTCTGGTGGTCATGCCGGGGAAGGTGGCCTTGAAGGCAATGCGTTCAAGCTGCTTTTGCTGGAGCCACTGCTTGGCCGACATGCCGAACTCTTCGAAAAAGCGACGGTAGAACACGGTTTTGCTCACCTTCGTCAGTTCGATGAGTTCTTTCACCGTGCGCACCTTGGCCTGGTTGCTGGTGATGATGTTGCGGAAGTTGGGGCGGTAATATTTGGCCATGACGGGGCGGAACAGGCGTGCCAGTTCATCCTTGCGATACGAGGCAAAGAGCAGGAAGAAGAGTTCTTCGCCTTTCAGGTCGCAAAGGTAGCGGTTCAGCAGACCTTCCGTTTCGTACTGCTTCACTTGCTGACACAGCACATTGACCGACGAGTTTATCTGCAAGCGGTAAAATGGATATTGGTTAGGGTCGAGAAAAAGGTCGGACCACTTAACGAGCAAACTGTTATAGGCTTCAGACAAGGCCTCGGTATTCAGCACCATATAATGCGAGGGGCTCAGAAAGTCGGCCTTGATTTTGGTGTTTTTCTGCAGCGTAAAGCAATCGGAGGGTTCAATCAGTGTACTTTGCACCGTTCCTTCAATTTGGAACAGAAAATTGCCTTCGAGCACCACAATCATGCTATCTTCGTCTACCTGAAGTTGTACCGAATCGCCTTTCTGCCGTTGGTGAAAGGAAAAACGGGTGCCTTTGGCATACTGCGTGTAATGCTCTTGCTCATGTTGTTGCTCTAAAACATGGAGCATTTTTATTCCTAAGTTATCCATACGTGTTTTTAAAAAAATGCCAATCGTGTTCCAAAGCGTGTGAATGGGTGTGCCGGTGGTGAGTGAACTGGTGTTTTTAGATGAACGGCCTGACTTGCAAACGTCTACTGCTTGCGGCAGTCTCTGCTTGCGATTCTCGCAGTCGAAGTTTGCATACACAACTATTGGCCCGGAAATCTGCTGACTTTCCCCGGGCTTGTCTGTTCAACGCGATTGACTGAAAAATATTCCTTAATTGGGCACATTGAGCATGTGCGAGCTGAGTTGGTTTTATGAACCTGTCCTATTTTATGCGACAAATTTAAGCATTCATGCGCGAGTTGCCAATTTTTCGTCCGCCTTTTTGCGGCTTTCTGCTTGTTGTGAACTGTTTTTGTGGGGTTGTGCTTGGGCTATCGGCACGGCTGATGTGCCACTCCGGTAAACAGGGGGTGGATATTAGGCTGGGCATGCAACTTGACTTGAGCCCCTGCCTGGGACAGCCTATGGTTCGGAACGAGGCTCGAAACCATACGCGCCTTCGCCGTCATTGTTTGTTGGTGGCACACATCGGAGGTGTTTTCCGTTTTAATATTTTTCACCTTTTTCAAAAATGCACAGACGGCAATGATAACCCCATTTCAAGCTTTCCCAACGAGCTTCGGGGGCAACCCTGAACAAGGCATAAACTCCACCCCAATTCAGGCACTGCCCTCCCCCATCTGCGAACAATAAATCGCGGTATGCAGTCCCCCGTTTGTTTCGATCGGTGAAGCGCATGGCATGTCCTTCACTTTTCGAGGGGAGCGTTGAGTAGGCCGCAAGGGGACTGCACTTTGGGCCCAGGGGGTGAAATGGGGCTGAAGCATGGACCTACCCCCAAACCCGGAATCCCCAACATGGGCTTAATCCTTCACGCCCGATTCCTGCACGCTGCCACTGCTCCGCTTAGCTGTCACGAGGCTTCACACTGCGCTTTGGTTCATTCTGTTTTGTTAACAGTTTAATTCCTTTTCCCTCCCTCTTTCTCTTTGTTCCGCTTCAGGGGCTTGTTTCCTTTTTCTTTGAAAAAGTGGGGCTTTTTTTCGCGCGTCCCACTTCGTCCATTCTGCCGTCGTCGTTTGCTCAGCCCTGCTTTGGGGGGCAGGTCCGGGGGCTTGTTTCCGCTTGTCGCGGCGCGGCAAATTCGCTTGCACGGGCAGTCTTCCACGCTGCTTTGGGGGCTTTGTGTTGCCCGTTCTCCGTTGGTGGTTCTTTCGTGCGTTCAGTGTCCGTCGGTCCGTCTGCCTTTCATATTTCCTTTTGCGCGCGTCATGGTTCGTTTTCGTTGCGCAAATTTTCGCATTGTTTTTTCGGGCAATTTTCGTGGTTGTTTTCCGGCCGGTCAGTTCGGTCAGTTTCGGGTTCAGGGGGGCTGAGTTTTTCAGTTTGGGCTTTGCTTTTCCACTCTCACAGTATGTGTTTACATAATCTTATTCTAATTGTTTTATTTTTTTAATGTATATAAGAAATAATGTATGATGAGCATGATAGGGTGTGGAAAGTGTTGGTAACTTTGGGACTTAAAATTTGGTCATGTCGTTTTCCACGTTTTGTACTGCTTTATCCACATTTTTATCCACACTCTGTTTGGGGCAACAATCCCTTTGTATAAAGGAGTTTAGCGTTATTTTTGTAATACTTTTCAATAGGGTGTGGAAAACTTTTCAGCCCTTAAAAAAACTTTGTGGAAAAGGCATAAAAATAGTGGATTACGCTATGGAAAACTCGTGGAAAAGGCTGTTTATTCGTGGAAAACTTCTGGGGGATTTTTCGGGCGCGTGCCGTGGTTTTTCCCCAACTGTTTCAACAGCTTTTCAACAAGTTATACACAGGGTTTTCCACAATAATTTTGTAACTTCGCATCGCCAGTTTCAGGCCGGAGTTTGTCAGCCAGTCATCCTCCGCTGTGAAGGCAACGGCAATCAGCTTCAGGGGTTGGTCTGCCCGTTGCTCGTTTCTTGTTTCATCTCTTCAAAAATACATCATCAATATGCGCAAACTTACTGTCGAGGACTTGAACCGCATGGACATCGACACCTTTAAACAATCCGACAAAACACCCCTCGTCATGGTACTCGACAATATACGCTCACTCCACAACGTGGGCAGCGTGCTGCGCACTGCCGACGCCTTCAGGCTCGAAGGGGTGTGGATGTGCGGCATCACGGCTACACCGCCCTCGGCCGAAATACACAAAACGGCGCTCGGTGCCGAAGATTCTGTGAACTGGACCTATACCGAAGATACACTCGATGCTGTTAAAAAATTACAATCTGAAGGCTACATTGTGCTGGCCGTCGAACAGGTTGAAGGCAGCGAAAAACTCGGTCAGTTCCGCTTCGACCCTTCGCGTCGTTACGCCCTGGTCATGGGCAACGAGGTGAAGGGCGTGCGTCAGGATGTGGTTGATCAATGCGACGGCGCCCTCGAAATTCCGCAGTACGGAACCAAGCATTCCATGAATGTGAGCGTCACTGCCGGCATCGTGATTTGGGAAGCGGCACGCATGCTCCGCCAGCTTTAAGCAGCACTTTCCAGCGGAAGCAATTACCGCCTTGAGCCACCTTGCCAACCGGCATTTTTCACCCCCAATTCTGCACCTTCGGTCAACCTTTCCGACTGACTGAAACCCAACAGACGGACCGACCGAAAGCAGTACACACTTTCTTAACAATCCACTATATTCTGTTAAATAATCTGTTAGAATAATGAAGTATAGCGTCATTGCCCTCGACTTAGACGGCACCCTTACGAATCACGAAAAAGAAGTAACTCCGCGCACCCGACAGGTGCTCATGCAGGCCATGGACGAAGGTGCCACCGTGGTGTTGGCATCGGGCCGACCCACCTACGGCATTGAACCCGTGGCCCACTGTTTGGAGCTCGAAAAACGGGGGGGATACATTCTTTCGTACAACGGCGGCAAAATAGTGGATTGGCAAACAAAGGAGGAAATTTACGCCAAACAACTACCCGCCGAGGTAGTGCCCCAACTTCACGAATATGCCAGACGTACGGGCCATGCCCTGCTGGGCTACAAGGGCAATGACATTGTGACCGAACGCCCCGACGACCCCTACGTGCTTGAAGAAGCACGCATCAACAAAATGCCCGTTTGCGGTGTGGAATGCCTGCTCGACCACCTCGACCCGCACCCTACCAAATTGCTGCTTACAGGACACCCCGACGACATGGTGCGCGCTGAAGCCGAACTGAGCAACCAGTTTGCCGAACGCATGGACGTGTTCCGTTCCGCCCCCTTCTTTGTTGAACTGGTGCCGAAGGGCATCGACAAGGCCCGTTCGCTCGCCCGCCTGCTCGCCCGCCTGAATCGTTCGGCAGCCGACCTCATTGCCTTTGGCGACGGCTACAACGACCTTTCAATGCTGCGCTATGCCGGCATGGGTGTGGCCATGGCCAATGCCGCCCCCGAAGTGCGCGCCGAGGCCGACTTCGTCACCGCATCGAACGAAGAAGACGGCGTGGCCCTGGGCATCGAACGCTTTGTGTTGGCCAACGACTGCTGATTGTAAGCCACACAGCACCCTGCCCTATTCATAGCCACATAGCCAAACTCCGAAAAGTACCCCCTCCAAAAAAAATATGCCCCCCGGCTGCTCATGATGGCGGCCGGGGGGCATGTAGTTTCATTCACTGACAATCAATAATTATGTATGTAATTATCGTATCGGCACTCACAAATTTCTGGCGTATAGGTCAAATTTCTTTTTAAAGTTAAGGCGTATAGGTCACAGTTAAATCAAAATAGTTCACCGCTGCTTCCATTTCGGAGTGAAAAGGGCCTTTCTCAGGCTCACTTCATTCATTTTCTGAAAGCATTGATTATCAGTAGTTCCAAGCTTATTGAAACAAGCTCGGAAGAAAATCAAACTGGCTCGGAACTAATTTCAACAAGCTCGGAACTAATTTGCACAAGCTCGGAACTAAATCCAAGTATCTCGGAACTAACTTTCACGCGCTGCATTTCCATGCCCCAACCACCGCTAAACCGATGGTCTGTGTGGTTTTATTTTTTTAAATGCGATTCTACTCCTTTGTAAGGTTTCGCATCAGCATCCACTTCCACGCAGGAATCACGCAGATGGTTTGTTCGTTTTCGGTGAATGTGGTTTCTTCATTTTGAGTTATAATGGTCAGTGAGTGGCAACCGGTAGCTTGTGCAGCATCTAATAGTCCGTTGATTTCGCGTTGTCGGGTGTCAGGGTTGGTCATATCCCATGTCACCTGTATGAGTTCTGTCACGGTACTCTCGCGTTGCACCACAAAGTCGCATTCCGTATGGCCTTGGTAATAGTAAATTTTGTCCCAAGGTTCGCGTCGGCGATAGAGTTCGAGCGCAACGGCATTTTCCAACTTTTTGCCCTGATCGTCAGATTGAGGAAGCAGCACGGCACTGCGAAGTCCATTATCGATGCAATAATACTTGTCGAGCGATTTTTGCTCCTTGACTAGCGAGCGGTCGTATTTGGATATTTTTAGGAACATGAATATGCTACACATGTAGTTGGCCCACAAATACAAATCGTCGCGATTCACTTTCAAACCCTGTGAACGAATGTCCTTGTAAATGGCATTGATCGAGGTGGGTTTGGTTAGATTCGCCATGATGCGTTTGATGAAATAGCGGAGCATGGCAATGTTTGATACTTTGTAATGCTCAGCCAAATCCTTGAGTATCATGGTGTCGAAATAAGCATGAAGCAGTTTGAGTTGTTCGGTTTTGGACTCGGTCAGTACCACTTCAGGAAAGCTGCTTTCCTTGCAGCAGTAAGCATCGAATGCCATGCGCACTTTTATTTGCTCCTGCTCTGTGAACGATTGGGTGTTGATGTTCTTGAAACGGCAGTATTCGTTGAACGACAAGGGGTAGGTTTCGAACTCTAACGGATAGCCCCGCAGGGCCGAAGCCAATTCGGTTGAGAGCATTGTGGCATTGCTTCCGCATACGTAGATGTTTTTGCAGTACGACTTGTATAGGCGGAGCACGAAGTATTCCCAGCCCTCAATCAGCTGTATCTCGTCGAGAAACAGGTGAACCTCTTTAATTGGCGTGTTTGGATACATTTCCATATACGCGGTGATGACGTCATTCAGTTCGTCGGACGACATGTTTACCAGACGTTCATCGTCGAAGCCCAACCATAGGATGTTTTCTCGGGGCACTCCCTCTTCAATCAGCGAGTTGATAGCTATTTCCATAAGTGTGGACTTTCCGCAGCGACGCACACCGGGAATCGTGATGATTTTTTTGCGGTTGAGCGGTAATTTTACGTCGCGGTCGATGACGTCGAAAGGTATTTCGCTTTGCTTAATGGCAATTAGTGATTTGATGATGTCTTTCTTCATGTTTTTCCTGTTTTAAGGGCAAATATATGGAAGTTTCCGGAAAAATATGAAAGATTTTCAGAAAGTTTCATGAAAAACATGAAAGAAATCGGAGGAAGTTTCATGTTTTTCCGGAAAGGTGGGGCAAAATACGGAAAAAGCAGGAATGCGGTAAGTATTGGTTATGGAATCATTTCACTGAAGTTTCCCACCCCTTCATATCAGCTATTTGAGTAATAGTTCCCTTCGGTGGGCGGTCTAAAAATCAAATGTTTTCCGAACGATTTAACGCACGCCTAAAAAATGTTTAGGCCAAATCGGGCATGGCATAATCGTCCGAATCGCACAGAAGATGTGCCCAGACCTTTGTGGAGAAATCTGCCATTTGCCGTGCGGCTACAGTTGATAGGCATGCCAACAGATCCACTCCTGCTTCACGCGACAAAACTTCCAACAGATGCCTGACTTCTTCCAAAGTCCTGCTCCACAGGGTGAGCACTTGCAGCCGGTCACGCTCGGAACGGAATAGTGCTCCCAGGGTTTCGTATTCTGAAAAACGTTTGGCCAAGGAGAGCATCTGATACATCATGAAACACAAGGTGGTGTCTGCAATCTGAGCGTTGTAGCTCCGGCTCTGACATTTTCCCAATCCAAGATATCCACGGCATTCCTTGAATATGACCTCTATGCCCCAGCGTCTTTCGTAAAGTTCAAAGGCTCTGACGAAGTTCATGGAAGTATCTGTAGTAAGCAACACTTTCCAATGGGTACTTCGCCCGTATTTGATGATGAAGATGCGTACGGGCTGTTCGCCCATCTTTGCATTGAGCTGAATGTATTTTGTACTTTCGGCAATAGCATGAAGCTGTGCGTTCATACCTTACAATCAGTTCATGGATGTTTTGGGGACGTTTGGACTTGTTTGTCTGATAACGCAACTTGGGGTTCATCTTGGCCAAACCAATATAGTGCACTGAACCACCGCATAGCTCGCGAACAGCCTGTATGAGCGATTCGCATGTAAACCAATTGTCAGCAAGCATATACTTGAAGTTGATACCATGCCCCACGGCATGACAAAGCATGCGTTTGGCCATTTCGAGCTTGCTCTCATCACATTCCGCCTTGCGTGCATAGTCCGGATTTTTTGCGTTCCGCTTTTCCTTGAACTGCTCCTTCCGCAGCTTTAAGGTCAAGCTATAGCCTTGAGCCTTCTCGAATTTGAGATTCCGAACGATTTTACCGATGCCCAATGCCTTTATGACGACTAAAAGTTGCTCTTGGGCTTGTTCTTTAACGGATAAAACCTTGGTAAGTTCGTTCAAATTACCTATTTTTGCATCTATAACAGTATTCTTATTTTCCATTGTAAATCAGTTGATTAGGCCCCTCTAATTTACGAAGAAAATTTGAATTATTGTTACTTCCCACCCTCTTTATTGGGGGTGGGAAACTTTAGACAGTAAAATGCAAAATCAGATGATTAAAGAAAAAATGCTCGGCTGCCTGTATGGGCAAGCAATCGGCGACGCACTTGGACTTGGCTCGGAATTTATGAGCAAAGACGAGGTGTTAAGGAATTATCCCGACGGACTAAAGAATTATGACCAGATAATTCAGGATACGCATAGACGAAGGTGGGCGAAAGGTGCGTGGACTGATGACACAGAAATGATGTTGTGCATTCTTGAAGGATTCGAGAATGGCCGATTCAACTCTCATCGGGTTGCCTCCAACTTTAAGGATTGGTTCAATGGTGAGCCAATGGGGATTGGTAGCCACACTTACAAGGTGTTGTGCATGGGAGACTATGTTGTACAACCTGAGATGTGCTCAAAACTATGGTGGGACCTGTCCCGCCAACAGAGTGCATCAAACGGAGCCTTGATGAGAACCTCAGTGGTCGGACTTGCTGAGAATAAAATAGAGCAACAAGCAGAGGCTATATGTAAGCTGACGCATTATGATCCCCGCTGCGTCGGTTCATGCGTAATTTCCGCTTTGATTATCCACAATCTTGTATGGCATGACAGGCAACTCTCTTATGATGAAATAAAAGATATAGCCCAACGATATGACAATCGAATACTCGAATGGGTGGATGCAGCTTATAATAGTTCGGATATATCCATGCTCGATATGGATGAGACTTATTCCATAGGTTACACTCTCCGGACATTGTCGGCAGCTTTGTGGTGTTATTGGCATTCTTCATCATTTGAAGAAGGTCTCCTGTCAGTGGTGAATGAAGGAGGTGATGCTGACACAAACGGTGCAATTGTCTGTGCAATCCTCGGCGCAAAATTTGGTTTTTCTTCAATTCCGGAATATTATATAGATAACCTACATAATGGAGAGGCATATCATAACAAAATCACACACTTTATATCAAAATCATCAGTTTATGAAAAATAGGAAATTTTTACATACCCAAATAATGAAACGATTCGTATTTTTCGTATTGGCAATTATATCTTTTTCCATGGAAATATTCTCGCAAAATAAAACAGATAGGTCCATAAATACTTTGGAGGAGAAGATATATGGTTTAAGTTTGATTTGGTCTGAAGTGAAATATAATTTTGTGAACATAGACAATCTGGACTTTGACTTAGATAGCCTTTATCGTGAAACCATGAAGCGCGTGATAGAAACACAAGATGATGTAGCTTATTACAAAGAACTTTCATGCTTTATGAATAAGTTGAATGATGCGCATACAGAATTGATTGACTATCCTGAATCGGGTTATGAGGAAACTGACTATCCTAATTACGGGACAAAATACATTGATGGGAAATACTATTTTATTAAGTATAAAAAAGATTGTCCTTATTCTGACCCTAACTTACTTGGTGCAGAAATTATTGAAATTGACGGACTGCCTACTCAACAGTATGTAGAAAAAAATGTCTTGCCATACATCACAGGCTCAACACAGAGATTCAAACTGAATCAGGCAGGCCGTATATTGCTGAATGGCTTACAGGGAAGTTCAATCCAAGGTAAAGCTCAATGCATGGATGGTTGTATAAAAACATTCAATATCATACGCAACGGAGAGGCTATTCGCAGAGAGGACGATGTCTGGTTGCCCAAAGAGGAGTGTTCTTATTACAGCAGCAAGGCGGTAACATTAAATTGGAAGAATGACATAGCCATACTGAATATCCGTCGCTTTATTCCCGAATCAGTATGCAACGACATTGATAAGGCTATGACAGAAATTCATGCTCACCGGTGCAAAGGAGTGATTATTGACCTTAGAGGAAATGGCGGTGGAATAACCGATGTTGCCTGGAGGTTACAAATGTATCTGACACACGCGGACACCATTCGCTCTTTTGGTGCACAAACACGAATCAACTCCGGTTATGAGCGTGCACAAGGCAATTACAGAAAAGAATATGAAGATTTTTATTTATACAAAGCCTATAAAAATGAGCCACCTGAAATAGTAAGAAAACCCAAAGAAATTAAAGCCTTGAATTGCCCAGTTGTTATATTGATAGATAATGGAAGTTTTTCTGCTTGCGAAGATTTTCTCATCAATATATATGAAATGCCAAACAGGTCCATTTTGATGGGAGAAGAAACCGCAGGCTCTACAGGTGCACCCCTTGTCGTTGAATTGCCACATGAAGCACAGGCTCGCATCTGCACGATTCGGCCTTTGTTTCCTTATAGTATGAAACCATTTTTAGGAAAAGGCATTGTTCCAGACATAGAAGTAATACCAACACTGAATGATTGCTTGACAGGAAGAGATATCGTTATTCAAAAAGCGATAGATTTAATAAAATCTTACTGATTAAACTGGTGAAATAAGAATCCGAATTTTGTGCTTTTATAGCTATGATGCCAAGGCAATATAGTCCATGTTAATACAGACTGCATCAAGCAGGATGGTGCGTTGGATTCCACCGCATCTGAGCACAAACTTCGCTGGGGCGAGGAGAACCCCCTGACGGCTTTCGATGACAACGTTTGGCTATCGCCCATTTTCGGTTGCACCTCAGTCCATCGCCCAAGATGTTCCTAAACACAGAATAACCAACTATGGCACAATAACGCTGGTTTAAATGTAAAAATAAGTATGCATTTCTGCTTTACATAGAAAACTATCCTATAAAGGATTGCATTTGCCTCTTTCTTTGAAACTTACTTGCCGTTTTACGCATTTTCAGTTTCAGAGCAGGTTGTTTTCGATTCTTAAACGACAGAAAAAACGAATAAAACGGCTGAGGGTTTGGTGGGGAAGTAGAAAATTTGTAATTTTGCTGCCGATTTGTCCCGACGGAGGCACAAGCCTTGCGTGTGATGGCGAATTAAGCGATGTTAAGCACAGCAAATGGCTGGCGTTTGGTGCGTGAGTCTTGCCGTGTGAAAACTTAATTTAGAGTAACACATTTTAAAAACAAAACAACAATGAAGCAAATTGCTATCAGCGGTACCGCTCGTGTAGACCTTGGTAAGAAGGCTGCTAAAGAAATTCGTAAAAATGGTAATGTTCCTTGCGTTCTCTACGGAGAAAAGAAGGACGAAAACGGCGCTCCCGTTGCTACTCACTTCACGGTAAGCGAGAAGGAAATCAATAAGTTGATTTACACTCCCCACATCTACCTCATCGACATCAACATCGACGGCGTTGATCACAAGGCTGTGTTGAAGGAAGTTCAGTTCCACCCCGTTAAGGACAACGTTCTTCACGTAGACTTCTTCGAAGTACACGCTGAGAAGCCCATCGTTATGGGTGTTCCCGTTGTGGCTAAGGGCTTGGCTGAAGGTGTACGTGCCGGTGGTCGCTTGATGATGATGGTTCGTAAGCTCCAGGTTCGTGCTATGTACGATGCTATCCCCGAAAAGCTCGAAGTAGACGTTACTTCACTTCAGCTTGGTAAGAGCATCAATGCAGGTCAGTTGAGCTTCGAAGGTCTCGAACTCGTAACTCCGAAGGAAGTTATCGTTTGCACCGTTAAGATGACCCGTGCAGCTATGGGTGCTGCTGCTGCTGCCGCTAAGGGAGCCTAATCCATCAGAAACGAGTGGGGTAGAACAGTATTTAATCTGTCGCACTTGATTTTGATACCCAAAATATAAAACATTTCGGCGTGCTGGCGAAAATGCAGCGTTCAGCCTCGTGCGGTGAAAGCCCATGAGGGCGGTAGCGTGGCGTTACGCAAGCACGCCGGTTTCTTTTTTCAGAAATCTGCGAATGAACTACTTGATTGTGGGGCTGGGAAATATTGGCGATGAATACGCCCGCACCCGGCACAACATAGGATTTCGAGTGTTGGACGCTCTGGCCGGGGCGTCCAATCTTGTGTTCGAGGACAAACGCTATGGCTTTGTAACCACCCTGAAAGTTAAGAACCAAACGTTGACGCTCCTGAAGCCATCGACGTATATGAACCTTTCGGGCAATGCAGTGCGCTACTGGATGAACGAGAAGAAAATTCCCGTTGAGCGCGTGTTGGTGGTGGTCGACGATTTGGCATTGCCCTTCGGACATCTGCGACTCAAACCCGGTGGCAGTGAAGCCGGACACAACGGACTGAAACACATCACCTCGGTGCTGGGCACCCAGAAATATGCCCGTCTGCGTTTCGGTATCGGTAACGATTTTCCGCGGGGCGGACAGGTGGACTATGTGTTGGGCGAGTTTAGCGAAGAAGACCTCAAAACCATGGACGAACGCCTTGAAGTGGCTGGCGAAGCCGTGAAAACCTTCTGTCTGGCCGGTATCAACATTGCCATGAACCAGTTCAACAACAAATAACAGTCCCCTTATTGTATGACAGACTCCAAACCCAATGCCGAGAGCGGAAAGGCACGCGAGGCACGATTGGATAAATGGCTGTGGGCAGCGCGTATTTACAAAACCCGTACCCTGGCTGCCGATGCCTGCAAAAACGGACGTGTAACGATTAACGGGGCTCAGGCTAAACCCTCGAGAACCGTGAAACCCGGCGATAAAGTGGGGGTGAAGAAAGCACCGATAACCTATACATTCAGCGTAAAGCAAGCCATCGAAAAGCGGGTCGGTGCCAAGTTGCTTCCCGATATTCTTGAAAACATTACAGCTCCCGAACAGTACGAGTTGCTCGAAATGAGCCGTATCAGCGGATTCGTTGGACGCGCACGCGGTACCGGACGACCCACGAAGAAAGACCGACGGGCATTGGACGACTTTGCTGACAGCACACCCATGTATATGGGCGATGAATTCGACTTCGAGTTCGATGCCGACGACGATGAGGATTAAGCTATAGATTGCAACATAAGTATGGAACAGACAAAATGGGCACCCAACGTTGTGTTGGTCGATGCCGATTATTTAGATAATGTAGCCTTCGATTTAACGGTCAATTTTGAACGCATGATTGGCCGTCGCATTGAGCAGGCCGACCTTTGCCACTGGATTGACTGCATAGCCCTTGACAGCGGTTTGCGTCCGGGCGACAACGAAGTGCAGGTGCATTTTTTGCATTCAAAGCAGCGCGATGGTCTGAAATATTTTAACCCCTCGAAATTCGATGCCGACCTCAACGGCCTTTCTTTCAAGGATAACTTGGGACATTTCAGCCTGTTTGCCTTCCCGGTAGAAGAAGTGGTTGAAAAAGACGAGTTCGTGGTGCAGTCGCTCACCATGCTGGCCGATGCCAAAGAAATTAAGCGCCTGGCTGTAGTAGCCGATATGGAAGCTTACGGCGACCGTATCCGTAAAATCTGCGCCAACACCGAAGGCAAGGAAATATGCCTTTTCGCCATGGAACCCCAAAGCGGACGCGGCTTCAGTCAGGAAATACTGGGCTATTCGCTCATGTCAGCTTTAGGCATCAAGGGCGAAGAATTGCGCTGAAAACATGGCATGAAGTGTTACGGCATGTAAAATACGCCATTCCGTTTGGCAGAGCCTTCGGTTTAGCGTAACTTTGCCTGTAGCCAGACGTCGAGCCTATTGGACAGCACATCAAGGCGTACAGATACTTGTTTTTTTTAAGATTTAATTATGGATAATTCTACGATTCAACGCGTCAAGCAGCGTTACGGCATAGTGGGCAATTGTGAAGCACTGAATCGTGCCATTGAAATAGCCCTGAAAATAGCACCTGTCGATTTGTCGGTGCTGATTACCGGTGAAAATGGTGTGGGAAAGGAAGTGTTTCCGCGTATTATTCATGAGCATAGCTTACGTAAGAATAAAAAGTATTTTGCGGTAAACTGCGGAGCCATACCCGAAGGAACTATCGATTCGGAACTCTTCGGACACGAAAAGGGAGCCTTTACCGGAGCTGTCGACCAACGCGAAGGCTATTTTGCCGTGGCGAACGGTGGCACTCTCTTTCTTGACGAAGTCGGAGAACTGCCTTTGCAAACCCAGGCACGCTTGCTGCGTGTGCTCGAAACGGGCGAATACATTCGTGTAGGTGCCAGCGAAGTGCGCAAAACCGATGTACGCATTGTGGCTGCTACGAATGTCGACATGGAAAAAGCCATTTCTGAAGGAAAATTCCGCGAAGACCTTTATTACCGTCTGAACACCATTTCTATTCCTGTGCCCGCCCTGCGCGAACGAGGCGACGATGCCGCCTTGCTTTTCCGCAAGTTTGCGCTCGACATGAGCGAGCGTTACAAAATGCCCGCCATCCGCTTGACCGAAGATGCCCAGCGCATGCTCGTGGCCTATTCATGGCCCGGCAATGTGCGCCAGCTCAAAAACCTTACAGAAAATATGAGCGTAACGGCCGAAGAACGCGAAATCAATGCCGAGGCCCTTTCGCACTATTTGCCACGCGAATCGAAACATACGCAACTGGTGGCACTTGCTGAAAAGAAAGAACAGCACAGTTTCGAAAATGAACGCGAAATTCTGTATCAGATTCTTTTCGACTTGCGACGCGATGTGTCGGAACTGAAGCGCATTGTGCGCGAACAGCAAACTACCGATGAATCAGCCTTACACGCCTCGCGCACCGAAACACCCAATTTGCTGTTTGACCACGGTGCGCAGGTGAAACTTGCCAAAGATGCTGAAGCCGACGTGCCCTATTGGGATGCCGAGGAAGTGAACGACGACGAAGTGCCTTCAGTGTTCGAAGTGTTGCAAAGCCCCGTTCTCAATACATCAGATTTAAAACCGGCGATGGCTGCCAAACAACCCCAGTCGCTCAACGAGGTGGAACGCGACACCATTGCCAAGACTTTGGAACTTTGCAACGGCCGACGCAAAATGGCTGCCGAACAGTTGGGCATTTCAGAACGCACGCTTTATCGCAAAATCAAGGAATATGGTTTGGAATAAGGCTTGAGTTCTGCACCTGTCAGCGCGTTCCGTCTTTATTCCCCCCTCATGGTTTCAAGCCCACATTTATCTCCCCATTATCTCCATCCTTTCTGCAATGAACAGATTACGCTATATCTTTATCCCCATGTTACTGATGTTGCTGCTCACGGCTTGCACCATCAGCTATAAATTTACGGGAACAAGCATCAATTACGATTTGATTAAAACCATTCAAATCGATAAAATAGCCAATCGTGCACCTTACGGTTGGGCACCGATGGAGGCCATGTTCAACAACCAGTTGCAAGACCAGTATGTGAACCAAACCCGCTTGAAGTTGGTGAAACGAGGGGGCGACCTACACATTGCCGGTGAAATTACCGGCTACGACCAGTTTAACAAAGCCATTTCGGCCGACGGATTTTCTTCGCAGGTACAGTTGAAGATGACTGTGAACATCCGTTTTGTGAACAGCAAGACCAATCAAAGTTGGGAAAAGCAATTTTCAGCCACTTCGCAGTACGACTCGAACTTGCAGCTCACTGCGGTTCAGGAAGGCCTGGTCAAGGAAATGACGAAAGACATTTGCGACCAGATATTCAATGCCACGGTGGCCGACTGGTAGTTCATTCCAACCTTTCAGTTAGCAAACCGCTTGTTGGCAAAAGCCTCATTTTTTTGTCTGTTAATTGGGTAATCATCATTTTAATGACGCAGTTAATCTGCTACAAACGATTTTGTTGTAAATATCTATGGAAACAATAGCCGAGCTTATAGCTCATCCCGAAAAGCTGAATAAAGATACACTCCACGGGCTTCGCGAGTTCGTGGCTAAGTATCCGTACTATCAGGCAGCGCGGCTTTTGTTTTTGCAAAATCTTTTTTTGCTGCACGACCCCCTCTTTGACAAAGAACTGAAAAAGGCTGCCCTTTATTTACCCGACCGCAAGGTGCTGTTCGACATGATTGAGGGAAGTAACTATCAAATACAACCCACTCCGCTGCACCAGGAAACTGAAGAAAAAACAACCGAAGGTACCGACCGCACACAGTCACTTATTGACGATTTCCTCAACTCGTCGGTTGATTCCGGCACTTTGATGCCTGGCCGAAAACTTACGGCTGCCGATGCCACCACCGACTATGCCGCTTTCCTTTTGCAAATGGATGATGCAGAACCTGCAACACCCGAAGGAGAACAGCCGGAGCATACCGACCGAAGTTCGGCACTGATTGACGACTTTATCGAAAACAAGCCCGATCGCATACAACTACAGGAAAATCCGGAATTTACCCCCGAAATTCCTACCGAAAGCACAGCCGACGAAGCTGCCGACGAAGGCTATCTGACCATGACCTTAGCCAAAATTTACATCAAACAGCAGCGATATGAAAAGGCTCTTGAAATTATCCGCAAGGTAAATTTGAATAATCCGAAAAAAAGTAGTTACTTTGCAGACCAAATTCGGTTCTTGCAGAAACTGATAGTCAATAAAAAACATCAAAAATAATAAGCAAAATGATTTATTCTGTACTTGTAATTGCGGCTATTGTCGTAGCCATTTTACTTACATTCGTCGTGCTCATTCAGGAGTCGAAGGGTGGTGGTTTGGCTTCAAACTTTGCCGCTTCGAACCAGATTATGGGTGTTCGCAAAACAACTGACGTTATCGAAAAAGCCACTTGGACGCTTGCCGGTCTTCTCGTAGTTCTTTCTGTAGCTACTATTTTCTTTGCTCCCCGTACTTCGGATGCCGACACGGTGGTTACCACTGCTGCTCCTGCCGCACCCGTAGCTCCTGCCGCACCCGCTGCACCTGCTGCTCCTGCTGCACCTGCTCCTGCCAAGTAAGTAATATTACAATCCAGTCAGGCATTCTGTGCAGTTAAAACATAAAGAAGCAACACTGCCAGACAAACAGCCCCGTTGCTGATTCAATTATTGAATGGGTTTTAAGCCTTTCACCGAGAGGATGTTTATTAACCGTTTTAAAGCCTTTTCATGCGTAGAGTTTAAGTGTTTATGTAGTGTCGTCCGCTGTTTTGTATGCGTGACAGACTCTCTAAACCCTTAAGCTCTTTTCTTTTTTGTTCCATGTCATTTCACCCATCATGCTTCGGTTCATCTACGCCCTTATTCTCCTGCTGTTCTTTGCAAAGGCACAATCAGACGTCATCACCTACATTTGGAGTATGCTTTTGGGACATCCGGCCCAACATTGGCCTTGGCTCAACGGCCTGTGGTTGTCGGCCCTGTTCACCGCCATTGCCTCCTGGCTTTCGCGTAAACTTCATCCCAATGGTCACCCCGTAGCCTATGTGTTCACCAGTTTTCTGGTCGTTTCGCTGGTCAGTTTCCCCTTTGCATCAGTTTGGTGGTGGGTAGCTGCGGTACTCATAGCCCTGTGTATAGCTCTGTTGCTGGTACTGTGGCGAAAGCGTTTGCTCCGTCAGTGGGGCAGTCAGCGCAGTTTGTGGCAGAACTTTATGCCCCCCACTGTGTTCCTGCTCGTACTGGGGCTTTACATGGGGGGGATGGCTGCAGCTCCCGATACTGTACACTATGAACTTCGCACAGCCGCAGCCCTGCATGCCCAGCATCCCCATCGCGCTTATAAGGTAGGTAAAAAGTCGCTGTCTACCTCCCCCCGTCTGTTTGCCCTGCGTTGCTATCTCATGGCCACCACCGGCAAGCACGGTTTAGCCGACAGTTTCTTTCAGCAACCCCTTCCGTGTGGAGGAAGCAAAAACCTGCTTTTTCCCACCGACTATCGGCAAACGCTGATTTTTCCCCCCAGTGAACTGTATGCTCAGCTTGGGGCAAGTCCGCGTTCCGGCGAATCGCACCTTGCCTATCTGCAACGCTGTGCCAAATCAGCCGCAGCTCAGCGCAAGAGCGAGGCATACACTCCGGGCGTCGATTACTACCTGTGTGCCCTGCTGATGGATAAACGAATCGATTTGTTTGCGCGCGAAATGACTGCCTTCTACCCCCAGCGCATCCGTTCGCATCAGTTGCCCAGGTATTATGCCGAAGCATTGGTTTATTACACTCGGACCCGCACCCGTCCGTGCGTCATTTACCACGATGCAGCCATTGAAGCTAATTTGCGCGATTATGCCGAGATGGCAGCAAAGTACCCTGATTGGCGCGTACGTTACAATATGATGCGCCGTTCGTATGGCGAAACCTATTGGTTTTGGCATGAATATGAAAAATAACAAGAAAGTAGGGCAGTAGCTGCATGGGAACTCCAGCGAGCTACTGCCTTTTTCGTACGTGTCATTTTCTGACAAGCTATTTTCGCTTTGTAGAAATTGTATGGGAAAATAGGCTTGCTCCGTACGTTTTGAAAACCCGATAGAGATAAAATGGTATATCCCTATTTCAATTTTTTCTTGTTTGAAAAGCGTTCGGGAATGCTTGTAAATAAAGGGAGTTCGAGTTTTTTTGCTGTTTGAAAAAGTGGAGGTGCGATATCAGGTGGCTCAAAAATTGGGCATTTGCAGTGATGAAGTTGTATCTTTGCAGAACCTATGAAGCATGATAGCTTTAATCCATCGGATGAAAAAACAAATATTCCAGTTCATTGTTCATGCAGCGTTCTTTGACATTATGTTACAACAGAAAGTAAGGCAGGCCTGTCTGAAACACCTATTTATATACCAGCAAGGGCCGGCATTGCTGGGAGTTGATTCCGAAATAGTTCGGAAGGCTTTTCCCAGGCAATGCCAGCCCTTGTTTGATGCTGTGTTACGAAAGCAATCCTTGCAGCAGGTGAACACTATTTGTTCAGTTCCTCCCAAAAGGATTCGAGGTCTTCGTCCAATCCTTTCATCAGGTCGCCACTGATTACAATGGTGTCGTCGTCAACGAGATACAAGTCGGCAATCGTTTCGCGATCTTCGCCAATAAGTACATACGAATATGGTTTCAGAATAGCCACATTCTCGGTTACGTCCTTGATTTTCTGAATGGATTGAATGAGAATAGGTTGCACCGCCTCGTAAAAGTGTTCGTCGTGATTGCCAATCCATTCCTCTACCACACAGCGAGTCAGTTCGTTGTCATCGTCGTCGAACACCAATAATTCGCCGCTTTCCTGTTTAACTTGCAGTTGCAGGTCGGTCAGTGGCAAACATTCCGCATCGGGCAGAAATTTCGAAGTCGCTTTGCGCAAGGCACGTTCTATTTGCTGGTAAGTTTGTTCTGAAGCAGTCATATTTGAATATTAAGGTAAAAGGCCATCTCGATAACAGCACCCGAAGTTTTCAGAAACCCTAAAAACAGTGCGTTAAGGAGAGGCTGTAAGGTTAGTAAAAGCATTGCGAAGCTAACGAATCATTTGCAAGGCAAAATACAAACGTTACGCTTCTGAAAGACGAAGATACAAATTTTTTGATAAGCATTTTCATTATTTCCCCCTTTTTTATAGAGAATCGCATTTGATAACCCCAAAATCTTCAGTTTAGGGGATGAAAAATGCAGGGTAGCGCAGCTACCCTTGACTTTCAATGCACATCTATAAATACAACGATAGTAAAAGAGGTATATATAAGATGCATGAACAATTAGATAGTTGATAATCAATCAAATAGTTGCGCATTTCAAATATTTTTTCGTATCTTTGAGTATTGAAAATTAAATAAGATCGCCACGTTGAGAGCCTATAAATATAGAATCTATCCGACAGAAGAACAGAAGGTTTTGTTTGTCAAGACTTTCGGCTGCTGTCGCTTTGTCTATAACTGGGCACTCAACCTGAAGATTGAAGCCTACAAGCAGGAAA
>OHBG01000044.1_pt1 | contig 69654 bp, 56 predicted proteins | sample 1577351 | NCBI WGS metagenome assembly OHBG01 (sample SAMEA3879596, study PRJEB24766) | human gut metagenome | biome: human-associated habitat; feature: feces | place: USA | collected 1985/1987 | reverse complement strand
ACGAATGAAATGATACTTTTCGTCATTACTGTAATGGCTTCCTTTTTTTCTCATACTTAGGACACATTTATTAGTTTGTTAATGTGTCTACCTATATCAGTATAAGACACATCGCTCATTGTACTGCCCAATAACCAGAGCTAACACTTGATACTTTGCAACGCAGATAAGCGAAGATTTCAGCCAGAACTACGATATGGCCGAAAAATTGATCATGTTATTTTTCAGCATACGTAATTGTTTCCAAACAATCTCATTTTGCGGTAAATTTTCCATAGGATCACAAGATAGCACTTCGGCAGCTGCCTCGCGAGCCACGTCCATCAACTCCTGATCCTTAACCAGATTGGCAATTTTCAGGTCAAAGGGCATACCACTTTGGGCCGTTCCGTCCAAATCGCCGGGGCCGCGAAGTTTTAAATCCTCTTCGGCAATCACAAAGCCATCAGTACTGTCTACCATAACCTGCATACGCCGCTGTGTCACATCGCTCAAGCGGTTATTGGTCATCAGGATGCAATAGGACTGTTCGGCTCCACGCCCTACCCTGCCTCGCAGCTGATGCAACTGTGCCAAACCAAAGCGTTCGGCATTTTCGATTACCATCACCGAGGCATTCGGTACATTCACACCAACTTCAATCACAGTGGTCGACACCAGTATATGCGTTTCGTGCTGTTTAAATGCACGCATAGCCTCTTCTTTATCGGCCGGCTTCATTTTACCATGAACCATGCCAACCTTGTAATCACTGAATACCTCTACCAACTGGCTATATCCGGTTTCCAAATCGCGTAAATTCTGCTTTTCGTTTTCTTTGATAAGCGGATACACCACGTAAATTTGCCGGCCTAACTTCAATTGATAGCGTATGCCTTCATACAAGCGCGGTCGGTCTGCCTGGCGGTAATGCACTGTTTCGATGGGCTTTCTGCCTGGCGGAAGTTCGTCGATAACACTGACATCCAAATCGCCATACACAGTCATGGCCAAGGTACGAGGAATTGGGGTGGCTGTCATGACCAGAATATGGGGTGGCTGCACATTTTTTTGCCACAAACGGGCACGCTGCTTCACCCCGAATCGGTGTTGCTCGTCGATAACAACCAATCCGAGGTTATAAAAAGCGACCGAAGGCTCAATCAGTGCATGCGTACCTACCAGTATATTCAACGTTCCGTCGGCTAATTGCTGCAAAACCTGTGTGCGTTTCTTTCCTTTTACATTACCGGTTAGTAACCCTATTTTAATGGGTAGCTTTTCTGTATATTCCGAAATGGAGGCAAAGTGCTGTTCGGCCAGAATTTCGGTTGGAGCCATGATACATGCCTGAAATTTATTGTCGACGGCCAACAAGCAGCACAGCAACGCCACGATGGTCTTTCCGCTTCCCACGTCGCCTTGCAGCAATCTATTCATCTGTCTGCCAGTCGACACATCCTTTCGTATTTCACGCACCACACGCTTTTGGGCATTAGTCAGCTGGAATGTAAGGCACTCATTGTAGAATTGTAAAAACACATCGCCGACACGCTGAAAAACAAAACCTGCATTACACGTCTTACGCTGTTTGTTATAGCGCAATATGTCGAGTTGCAAATAAAAGAGTTCTTCGAACTTTAATCGGCGTACAGCTTCAGGCAAAGATGCCGAAGATTCCGGGTGATGAATGGTACGCAGTGCCTGGTCTAAGGGAAGCAGGTTATAACGCGATGTTAAATAATCCGGAAGCGATTCGGGTATGATTTGCTGCCCAAAAGTTTGAAACGCACGACTCACCAAATCACTTATTTGTTTGGAATCAAGGCCATGCTTTTTCATACGCTCAGAGGTATGATAATAAGGCAGCATGGTCAGCGGATGTTTCAAAGCCTCATCGGCATCCTCCAGTTCTGGATGGGGAATACTTATTTGTCCGTTAAAGTTGTTTGGCTTGCCAAGTAATAGGTAATTATGGTTATACTGCAGTTGCTTGTCGAACATCTTGATTGAGTTAAACCATACAAGCGACACATACCCTGTTCCATCGTAAAAAACGGCAACCAAACGTTCACGACGACCACTACCCTCTACATTTTTCGACACTATTTGCCCACGAAGTTGCACGTATGGCATTCCTTCGACCAAATTGCACACTTTATGTATGACGCTCCGATCGATGTACTTGTAGGGAAACTGATACAGTATATCGCGCATGGTATGCACCTTCAGGTCCTCATTCAAGTACTTTGCCCGAATAGGTCCTACTCCTTTTAAATATTTAATATCAGTCTGTAAAGGGTTCATTGCAAATGATTGAAAAATACTTTTTAAGATTAGTCGGATATCATCCAGACTTTTCCGATACTTAACTTCAAACAGGCATACACCGGAATTCTGCTATGCAAATTTAATACAAATGTCGGCTGTATCCAGCTAAGCTCAAATAAAATTGACTTTGCCAAACACAGCCGACAGTTATATTGATGATGATAAGTAGATGTTGAAAATTATATTACTCAGTCGAATTGTTTATACTTACAATCAAGCTCTTACACCGCATTCATTCGTAATAATAAGTTCTACCGACCTGCTTACCAGCAGCAAATACCCACTTATCAATTAAACTTAAGAATCGGCTCAACACCGGCATAGCTTGCCGTGAATCCCATGGCATGCTCCACTTCATCAACCGCATTGGGCATCGGTAACAAGTGGCGGGCAATAGCAGTTGCAAAGTAACGGGTTGCAGCAGGTCCTGAAGCTGTAATAAAGTTGTCATGCTCCACTACATAAGCATTATTATGGTAAATGCCTTCTGCTACATGTGCCTCCATGCCCGGATAAATGGTTACGTGCTTATTACGAATCACACCGGCTGCACCTAAAATCATGGGTGCTGCACAAATCGCTGCGATAAGGGTGCCCTGCATGGCCTGTTGCATAACGGTTTGGCGCAAAATCGTATTTTTTGCCATAGATTCTGCACCTTTAAGGCCACCGGGAAATACCATGGCTTCGCAGTTGAGCAAATGATTCTTGCGGAAAATACTATCGGCTTTAATTACTACACCATGAGCGCTTGTAACGACACGCTTGCCCGAGACGCTAAGTGTTTGAACCTGCAAACCACAACGGCGCAGGATATCTATTGTTCCAATGGCCTCAACATCCTCAAAGCCATCTGCCAAGAATAAATAAATCATTTATATATGTTTTGTTAAGTCAATTATTATCATGTGTGTGTAAGGAATACTATAGGATGCAGAACTTGCTGAAATTATCTCAAGCATTCCAAATAGAGCTGAATCGTATTCTGCAGACCTAAATAAAGCGCATCGCTAATCAATGCATGACCTATACTTACTTCGTCTGTCCAAGGTATTGTTTGATGATAAAAAGCCAAATTATCAAGACTTAAATCATGACCGGCATTAAGGCCCAATCCTATTTCACGACAATGAAGCGAAGTGGCTAAATAAGGTGCAATGGCTTCATCGCGATTCTTTGCATAATTGGCAGCATAGGGTTCTGTATACAGCTCCACACGGTCGGCTCCTGCTTTTAAAGCATAATCGGCCATGGTATTGTCTGGAGATATAAAAATACTCACTCTGATTCCAGCCTCGTGAAACATGGCTGCTTTTTCTGTCAGAAACGCCAGGTGCTTTTGAGTGTCCCATCCGTGGTTCGATGTAAGCTGATCGGGAGCATCGGGAACCAAGGTCACTTGAGCCGGACAAACATCAAGTACGAGTTTGCAGAAATCGTCTGTAGGATAACCTTCTATGTTAAATTCGGTCGTTAACCGAGGGCGTAAATCGTAAACATCCTGTCGTTTGATGTGACGTTCATCGGGACGAGGGTGCACGGTAATGCCCTGTGCTCCAAAGCGTTCACAATCTAATGCTACGTTTAATAAATTAGGGTTATTGTTACCTCTTGCGTTACGTATAGTAGCGACTTTGTTGATATTTACACTTAATTTAGTCATATTCCTTCAAGTGCTATTGCGAAAATTAGGTATATTTGCCAATAATGAAAGTTGCAGCGACTTCAGCTATTTGCAAAGAAAATCAGATTTTCCTTTGCTTGTGCATTTGGTTTGCATTACCTTTGCTTACGCTAAGGCTAATCGCACTTTGACTGAAACAAAACATTCGCCCGGCTTATTTACTCTCTTCATTATTCAGCCTACAGCTTAAATGTAAAAGGAATGAATTGATTAGAGTCTTGACGCTTAACTGCAAAGCCATACGTAACTACAAACAAAAGCGATAATACGCACGTATGGCCCGTCAACTTATGAGCCTAACATGCGTATCAGATTGGTGTTAGCCATTTCAAAGTGCAAAATTACGATATTTTAGGCAATAAACAATCTTATAATCGGATTGAATAATATAAAATTTGCTAAATTAAAAGAATTCGAGCACTCCTAACTCCTAATATTATCATATAAAGCTATGACATACCCCAACCTGCATTTCGCCCTATTTGGCAACGTATTTCAAACCAAAAAGAATCAGTTCGTAGCAGCTGTCATACAGAAACTTCAGGATTTAGGCGTAAAAATTTGCGTAGAGCACCAGTTTGCAGCATTCATTAACAATGAATTGAAAATTGACTTAACGGGGTGCGACATGTTCAGTTCCACCTCGTTTAGCAAACCTATTGATGCGGCTATTTCTATTGGCGGAGATGGCACATTTTTGGGTACTGCAGCCCAAATAGGTACCAGCGGCATTCCTATAATCGGCATCAATACCGGACGCTTAGGCTTTTTGGCTGACGTTTCGCCCGACAACATTGACTCTGCCCTTGAAGCCTTGTGTCAGGGCGATTATGTGATAGAGGAACGTAAAACACTTGCTGTGCGGAAAAACAACGTGCTTTCGGACTTCTACCCTTATGCCCTGAACGAAGCTGCTGTTCTGAAACACGACATATCGTCGCTTATCGAAATCGACACCTATATCGACAATCGCTTCCTGGCAAATTTCTTGGCAGACGGACTGATTATCAGCACACCCACCGGGTCAACGGGATATTCGCTCAGTGTGGGGGGGCCTATTTTGGTTCCACAATCCGGCACATTCTGCATTTCGCCTGTAGCTCCTCACAGCTTGTCTGTTCGTCCGGTTGTGGTGCGCGACGATGTTGAAATTCGTATGGAAGTAAAAAGCCGGAGCCATAACTTTCTGCTTTCGTGCGACGGACGCAGTGAATCGCTGCCTAGCGAAACGGTGATTACGGTTGGCAAAGCCGATCACACCATTCGCGTCATCAAAATTGAACACAAAAAATTCTTCGACACCTTACGCGATAAACTCATGTGGGGCGTTGATCAAAGAATTTAACAAACAGGGCTGATACGTCTGTGTCGGTTCTGTATAAAAGGTAAACCATTGGCCAAAAAATCATTCACTTTTAAACTTTGACCATTATGCCTAAACAAACTATATCCAACCACAGCATTAACGCTGATTTGCGTTACTTGAAACTTTTATCAAGGGATTTCCCCTCGATATCAAAGGTTACCACCGAAATCATCAATTTGGAGGCTATATTGCACCTTCCAAAACCTACCGAACATTTTCTGGCCGACCTTCATGGCGAAAATGAGGCTTTTCAACATGTATTGCGAAATGCTTCGGGTAATATCAAACGTAAGGTAAAAGAAATATTCGGCAATACACTGCGCGAAAAGGAAATACGTGACCTGTGCACGCTTATCTATTACCCCAAACAAAAGTTGGAACTGGTAAAACAAAACGATACGGATATTTCCGATTATTACCAAACGATTCTAAACCAACTTATAGCTGTTTGTCGCAGTGTTTCTTCAAAATATACGCGTTCAAAAGTCAGAAAAAGTCTGCCGTCTGAATTTGCCTATATCATAGAAGAACTTTTACACGAAAGTTCTGACGACCGAAACAAGCAAGCCTATGTCGGTGTGATTATCCAGACTATTATCGGCACCGGACGGGCTTCAGGATTTGTCGAAGCTATTTGCGAACTCATTCAACGCCTCTCCATCGATCAGCTCCATATCCTTGGCGATATCTTCGACAGAGGACCTGGTGCACACATCATTATGGATACGCTTACGAATTACCATAATTGGGATATTCAATGGGGTAACCACGACATTCTATGGATGGGAGCTGCAGCCGGAAATTTGACCTGCATTGCAAGTGTGCTGCGTTTATCATTCCGCTATGCCAATACGCAAACTTTAGAGGAAGGATATGGCATCAATATGGTTCCTTTAGCTACCTTTGCCATGGAAACCTATTCCGATGATTCATGCAAGGTGTTCTATCCCAAAATTGAAGACCCTAACCGGAAGCCAAACGAAAAAACGTGTAAGCTCATAGCTCAAATGCACAAGGCCATAGCTATCATTCAGTTTAAACTCGAAGGTGCTCTCTACCAGAAACATCCCGAATGGAACATGAATGACCGTGCTTTGCTGTTCGACCTTAATCCGGCTGAAGGAACCTGCAAGGTAGACGGAGTTACGTATGAACTTACCGATACTAACTTCCCCACTATTGACCCTGAACATCCCTACGAATTGACTGTTGAGGAAGTTGAACTCATAGAAAAGCTGCGACATTCATTCCTCATTTCCGATCATTTGCAAAATCATGTACAGCAACTGCTGCAACATGGTTCCATGTATGGCATTTACAACTCGAACTTACTGTTCCATGCCTCTGTACCAATGAATGAAGACGGCAGTCTGAAGGTGTTGAACATTGAAGGACAAAACGTATCGGGACGCGAAATGCTTGACCGCATCGAACAAATGGTTCGTCTTGCCTACGACGAGGAAGCAGATCATGTCGACCGGGAAAGGGCCATCGATTATTTCTGGTATCTATGGTGCGGACCCAACTCGCCATTGTTCGACAAATCCAAAATGTCGACCTTTGAACGGTATTTCATTGCCGACAAAGCCACACATAAGGAAGAAAAAGGATGGTATTACAAACTCCGTGACGATGCAAACATTTGCGATGAACTGATGAATGCCTTTGGCGTCAGAGGAAAGCACAGACACATCATTAACGGACACGTGCCCGTAAGAGCCATGAACGGCGAAAACCCGATTAAGGCTGATGGTAAACTGATGGTTATTGATGGTGGCTTTGCCAAAGCCTATCACGACACAACAGGCATTGCCGGTTATACTTTGGTTTACCATTCGCGTGGTTTCCAACTCGTACAACATGCTCCATTCACTTCAACCGATGAAGCTATATTAAATGGAACAGACATCCAATCAACAACACAAATAGTTGAAATGATGGGACATCGGGCTATGGTAAACGACACTGACAAGGGGGCTGAACTCCGCGAACAAATTGCAGATCTGGAGAAACTGCTCGTTGCCTATCGGCGGGGATTCATCAAGGAATAATTCTCGCTTCAGCTAAGTCGATTAGAACATAAACTAACCCAATAAAATACTAAGAAATTGAAATCTCTCAAAGAATTATACAGAATCGGACAAGGCCCTTCATCCAGCCATACAATGGGTCCTCGCCTTGCCGCTGAAAAATATTTACGCAGACATCCCGATGCCAACGCATTCCGTGTAACGCTTTACGGCAGTTTGGCCGCTACTGGCAAAGGTCACCTTACAGACCAAGCCATCTGGGAAGTTCTGGGTAAAGACCGAACGGAATTCGTTTGGCACCCTGAAATAACGCTACCGTTCCATCCAAATGGAATGAAGTTCGAAGTGGCCACACCGCGTGGTTCATTTACCGAAGCATGGACAGTATTCAGTATTGGCGGAGGTGCTTTGGTTGAAGAAGGTAAAGTGCAAACCGAAACTCCTGACGTCTACGACCTCGACCGCTTGGCAGACATCAAAAAATGGTGCGAACAGCGTGGTATGTCGTATTGGGAATACGTTGAGACTTGCGAAGGCCCTGAAATATGGGACTATCTGCAAACTGTTTGGGATACCATGTGTGCAGCTGTGGAACGCGGACTTGAACATGAAGGTGTACTGCCCGGTGCCCTTCAACTTCGACGTAAAGCCCCCGATTATTACATCCGGGCTATGGGTTATGGTTCAAACTTACAGTCGCGCGGTCTTGTATTTTCCTATGCGTTGGCTGTAAGCGAGGAAAATGCCTCGGGCGGCATCATTGTTACAGCACCTACCTGTGGTGCAAGCGGTGTTGTTCCGGCTGTTCTGTATCATATTCAGAAAACACGCCGTTTCCCCATCCGCCGCATTCTGCATGCCTTGGCCACAGCCGGACTTATTGGCAACATTGCTAAAAGCCGTGCATCCATCTCGGGTGCTGAAGCCGGCTGTCAGGCTGAAGTTGGTGTTGCTTGCGCCATGGCTGCTGCTGCTGCCAACTACATCTTTGGCGGCTCGTTGGCAACCATCGAGTATGCCGCTGAAATGGGTCTGGAACACCACTTAGGTATGACCTGCGACCCTATTTGCGGATTAGTTCAAATACCTTGTATCGAACGAAATGCTCATGCTGCAGCCCGTGCCCTTGATGCCAATGTATATGCCACTTTTGCAGACGGTGTACACCGCATTCCTTACGACAAAGCTGTTGCCGTAATGAAACAAACCGGACACGACTTGCCTTCGCTTTATCGCGAAACCTCGGAAGGTGGATTGGCCAAAGAGTTTCATAAAGAACATTGATTAGAACATTGATTAAAAGCCGAAGTAACCCCGTGATGCGAGTTTCACGGCTGTTACTTCGGCTTTACCCATCCTGCACGACTGCTGATGCTGCAAAATGAATTTCAAACATGTAAAAAGATTGTTTGAATATTTCGAGGCAAAGACTTCAGACTTCAAGAAAAAAACTTTAAATTTGCACTTAGTAAGTTTGGTTTGTAGTTCATTATTTGATGTAACTTGTTTGTAGTTCATTATATCCATAACGCTACAACTGAACTGAAATATTCATTGGGACATCTACAACTTAAATAAAATTGTCATGAAGAAGACCATCTTGGTAACCGGTGGTACCGGATTTATCGGTTCACACACCACAGTTGAACTGCAAAATGCAGGCTATGAAGTGGTAATTATCGATAACTTATCAAATTCAAAAGCCGACGTTGTTGACGGCATCGAAAAAATCACAGGTGTTCGTCCTGCTTTTGAAGAGGTCGACTGCTGCGATTTCGAAAAGCTCGAAGCAGTTTTCCAAAAATATCCTGCCATCACGGGTATTATCCACTTTGCAGCATCAAAGGCTGTAGGTGAAAGTGTAGAACAACCGTTGAAATACTACGAGAACAACTTGCTTTCTCTCATCAACCTCCTGAAGTTGATGCCTAAGTATGATGTTAAGGGTATTATCTTCTCATCTTCTTGCACCGTTTATGGCCAGCCCGATCCCGAAAACCTGCCCGTTACGGAACTCGCCCCCATCAAGAAGGCCGAAAGCCCCTATGGTAACACCAAGCAGATTAACGAAGAAATTATCCAGGATTACGTTCACAGCGGTGCAAACATCAGCGCCATCATCCTGCGTTACTTCAACCCCATTGGTTCACACCCCAGTGGCATCATCGGTGAAATGCCTAATGGTGTTCCTGCCAACCTCATCCCCTACCTCACGCAAACAGCTATGGGCATCCGTCCCTGCTTGAAAGTGTTCGGTGATGACTATGACACCCCCGACGGTTCTTGCATCCGCGACTACATCTATGTACTCGACTTGGCCAAGGCACACGTTGCTGCTATGGAACGCATTGTTGAGGACAAAAATGAAGAACGTGTTGAAATCTACAACGTAGGTACCGGTAACGGTGTGAGCGTTCTTGAACTGATTAACACTTTCGAAAAGTGCACCGGCGTTAAGCTTAACTACGAAATTGCTCCCCGTCGTGAAGGCGATATCGAAAAGGTATGGGGCAACGTAGATAAAGCCAACAAAGTTTTGGGTTGGAAGGCTGTTCACACGCTCGAAGAAGCCCTCACTTCTGCATGGAACTGGCAACAGAAGCTGCGTGAACGCGGCATCATGTAATTTCATGCAACAGGCAAAGGAAATGCAGACGAAACCTTATACATACTGTTTCAATGAACAGAATGGTCTGCCCTGACATTCCTTCCTTTATTCTATCCATATTTTGCAAAGCATCCGTTTTGCAAAATATGGATATTTTTTCATACACCCCTTTAAACCATCCGACTGTGCAACCCTACTATTTATTACAAGAAAAAGACTTACGTCGCAACTTGGAATTAATCCGCCACATCTGTGACGAAGCCGGAGTTGAATTTATTTTGGCATTCAAGGCTTTTGCGCTCTGGAAAACCTTCCCCGTTTTTCGCCAGTACATTCATCACACCACAGCCTCATCGCCTTACGAAGCCCGCTTGGCATTCGAAGAATTTGGCTCTAAAGCCCACACCTACTCGCCTGCCTACGAAGACGACACCTTCGATGTGATTCTGCATTGCTCAAGTCATATCACCTTCAACTCTCTTTCACAATTTCAGCACTTTAGCCAACGTGTTAAATCGCTTGGTGACGAAGCACCCTTAATGGGCATACGAATCAATCCGGAACACAGCGAAATTGAGACCGAATTGTACAACCCGTGTGCGCCGGGGTCACGATTCGGAGTATTGAGCACCCAATTACCCGACCAACTGCCCGAAGAAATTACTGGATTTCATTGCCATTGCCACTGCGAAAGCAGTTCTTTTGCATTGGAAAACACGCTTGGCTATATTGAAGAAAAGTTCGGACATTGGTTGCCTCAAATCAAATGGCTGAACCTTGGCGGCGGACATTTAGTTACGCGCAAGGACTACGACGTGAAGCACCTCATTAGCCTTCTTCAGTCGTTCAAAGCCAAATATCCGCACCTACAAATTATCCTGGAACCCGGTTCGGCATTTGCTTGGCAAACAGGTTCTCTGGTTTCACAGATTGTTGACATTGTCGAAAACGATGGTATCAAAACAGCTATACTCAATGTCAGTTTCACTTGCCACATGCCCGACTGTCTTGAAATGCCTTATCACCCCGTTGTGCGCGAAGCAAAAACCATTGAAAATGCTCGTGAACTTGGCATTGAACGCGAAGCCTGCATTTACCGCTTAGGAGGAAACAGCTGTCTGAGTGGTGACTATATGGGATACTGGCAATTCAAAAAGCCGTTGCAGATAGGCGACATCATCACCTTCGAAGACATGATTCACTACACTACTGTCAAAACAAATATGTTCAACGGCATACACCACCCTTCAATCCGTTTTGAACGTTTAGATGGCAGTGTCGAAACCCTGCGCGACTACACTTACGAAGACTACCGCGACCGTATGGACTAAGTTATATGCCTGCCTCATTGCGGCAAAACCAGTAACGAATGCTTATTCCGTCACATAAACTACCATGCTATACCTTCCTTCAACAATGCCTGCAGCAACCTCACTGCAAACTAAAACATACCAACTGAAGCACTGGAAGTCGGTCAACCAAGTTATGCGGGTGCTGTTTTTAAATTTAATGCCGCTGAAACCTCAAACGGAAGCCGACATTGCACGAACACTCCAACAAACCGAAGTGGACGTTCAGCTGATTCCTATTAAGATTAAAGGGCAGACTTACAAAACGACTCCTGCTGAACACATGGAAGCTTGTTACTTAGACTTCGATGAGGTTGAAAACGACTTGGCCGATGCACTGATTATAACCGGAGCCCCGGTAGAGCAAATTGCATTTGAGGAGGTGAGGTACTGGCCGGCATTATGTCACATCATGGACTGGGCCCAGCAAAACGTTAAGCACACGCTTTACATTTGTTGGGGAGCGCAGGCCGGTTTGTATCATCACTATGGTATACCCAAATACCAGCTTCCGGAAAAGTGTTTTGGCATATTTCAGGAAGAGGTGGCTGTGCCTAACCACCCCCTCACTAATAATCTGGAACCCAGATTTCCCATGCCCAATTCGCGACATACCGAAGTACGTAAAAGCGATATTTTGCAAGCTGCATCCGAATGCTTAACGATTCTAGCAGAAAGCAAGGAATGTGGTATCGGCATTGTCATCTCAAACGACTGCAAGCAAACATTCATCGTGGGACATTTAGAATATGAGGCTGAAACTTTGCACCGCGAATACCATCGCGACTTGAATAAGAATCTGCCTATCCATGCTCCCGAACACTATTACGATGCGAATGGTGACATTCTGTATTCCTGGAAAGATGCCGCTACGTGTTTCTACCGGAATTGGCTTTTACTCAACCAACAATAGAAAATGGTCTGAACTTTTGCGTTACCGATAAATCCTACTTTACCGATACTGCAAATGTTCAGACCATTTTCTTTATCATCAAACCGGATTGTCGGTTTTCATGTTTCACCACACAGTCTGAAACATGAAAAAACAATATCATGGTGTCACACCTCACCTTTACTTAATACCACGTTTATTCAACGCATCCGTATACTTTCGTGCATTCATCAAATGCTCTGCATAGGTTTTGGCAAAATTATGAGTACCCGAAAAATCCTCCTTAGCACACATATAAAGATAATCATGAGGTGCGTAATGCAACACTGATTCTATCGCATTCTGTGATGGAATACAAATCGGACCTACAGGCAAACCTTCATGCTGGTAAGTGTTATACGGACTGTCTACAATCAGATGTTCGTGCAGAATTCTGCGCAAACCGAAATTGCCAAGTGCAAATTTAACCGTTGGATCAGCCTGCAACTTCATTCCCTGTCGCAGACGGTTCAGATACATTCCGGCAATCATGGGCCTCTCCTTTTCATTAGCCGACTCTTGCTCTACAATCGAAGCGAGCGTATACACCTCATTCGTTGTAAGTCCTGCTTTTTCAGCCAATTTCTTACGATTTTCCGTCCAATAGGCATCGTGCTCACGTTTCATTCGTTGCAGCAATTTCGCAGGTGTAATATCCCAATACACCTCATACGTATTGGGAATAAACAAGCAAGCAGCAGTTTCAGGGGTTACTCCCCAATCCTTAAGTTGCACTTCATTTTTAAAGGCTGAAGCCAAAGTGGCTGAATCTGCTTCCAACTGTTGGGAAAGGCGTGCTGCCAAATGATTCATCGAGTGTGTCACCGGAATAACCAAGCGCACAGCATCCTGTCGGCCACCACGCAATTTACGCATGAATGAAAAAGAGCTTGCGCCTTGCCGAACGACATAAGAACCCGGTATAACATTTGATTTATAGCCCAATACTGTGCCACATAATTTCAATCCCAACAACTGACTGGGCGATACGGCATTTTGAATCTTGACATAAACCGAATCAGCAGTATCATCATTGTCAACATAAATGCGAACATCCTTCTGTGCAGAGTTTATACTGGAAAAGAACAACCAGTAACCGCTGCTTCCCAAAAGCAGCAAAGCCGCACAGGCTAAACCAATCATTTTTTTTGCTTTATCCTTTATCATGGTTCGTTGCTAATATATGCGTATTATTAAAAACAGACTAAGTATCTTGACTTCATACATTTAAAATGCGCCATTGATCCATTATCATTTGAAAACTCTAAATGCATTGCATTTGAACTGCATATCACAAAAGCGCACTTTCTGAAACCCTACCGTAATACGGCAGGCTTAGCATGAGCAAAGGTATACAAAATGCGGGATACGGATTAAATGTCGCGAAACTAATTTATTTACAGTTTAAATAAATCGCTCATTTTGCAAACATTGAAACGCAAAAGAATATATAATCACAAACTACGGCAAACAGATTTGCCTCTTTTTTCAAAAAACTCACAAGCCCAAAACTATCAAAAAATATACAACTTTTAGCTTGGGCTTCATTGCGATTGATTAGTTGTTTCCTTGTGCAGCCCCACCGCAAAATTACGAACAGAATAACCATGTGTTACAATTCCACTCTCTTACAACATCTACATTTAAACAATTAGTTAGCAATATCAACCATTATTTATAACTACAACGATGGATAATTCAATGGTTTTTACTAATTTTGCACAAAATAGAAATGAATGTGCGAATCACAAAGTTCTGAAAACCATTGCAAAATACTGCATAACGATACAACCCTGACATCATTGGCTTCAATATCGTTACTAACAACTGGGCTTTTTGATCCACTTACAATAATAAAACTATGAACGAATATACCGACTTTGTAGATTTAATAGCAAATAGTTTAAGAAAGAACTGGGACCTTGATGCTTTAACAGACTACAAAGGTGTCACACTTCAATATAAGGATGTGGCACGAAAAATTGAAAAGCTCCACATTCTGTTTGAAAATGCCGGAGTTGTCAAAGGCGACAAGATTGCCCTTTGTGGCCGTAATAGTGCTAACTGGGCTACAGCTTTTTTGGCAGTATTGAGTTATGGTGCTGTAGCCGTTCCCATTCTGCATGAATTCAAGGCACAGCAAGTTCATGATATTGTCAATCATTCTGAATCGAAAATTCTTTTTGTCGGTGATATGGTTTGGCCTGAACTTAATGCCGACGAAATGCCCAATTTGGAAGGTATCATCAACATTCCTGATTATTCGGTGCTTATTTCACGTTCCGACCTGCTCACCGAAGCGCGCGAACGCTTGAACGAGTTCTTCGGACGCAAGTATCCCAAATACTTCAGAAAAGAGCATGTGAACTACGCGCATACTTCTGACCCTGAGGCTTTGGCCATGATTAACTATACGAGTGGAACGACTTCGAATTCAAAGGGAGTTATGATTCCTTATCGTGCCTTGTGGTCGAACTTCATGTTTGCAGAAGAAGTGCTGGGTAGCAAACTGAATCGAGGCGACAATGTTATTTCAATGTTGCCTTTGGCTCACATGTATGGCATGGCCTTCGAATTTATTTTCGAATTCCTCCATGGTTGCCATGTTTACTACCTCACACGTATTCCCTCGCCCAAGATTGTATTGCAGGCATTTGCCGATGTCAAGCCTTCAATCATCATCTCGGTTCCTTTGATTATCGAAAAAATCATCAAGAAGAACGTGTTGCCCCGTTTGCAGACACCGAGCATGAAGGTGCTGCTTAAACTTCCGCTGATTAGCACACGAATTTTTGAAAAAATCAAAGAACACTTAGTTGAGGCTTTCGGTGGTAATTTCTACGAAATCATCGTGGGTGGTGCAGCATTCAATAGTGAAGTCGAAGATTTGCTCAAACGCATTGGATTCCCCTACACCGTAGGTTACGGTGCCACCGAATGTGCCCCCATCATCACTTACGAAGATTGGCAAAACTTCAAGCAAGGATCGTGTGGTAAGGCTACACCCCGTATGGAAGTTAAAATCAACAGTTCTGATCCGCAAAATGAAGTGGGCGAAATCTATGCGCGCGGTGCCAACGTCATGTTAGGTTACTACAAAAACGAAGAAGCTACACGTGCCACTCTCGACAGCGAAGGATGGTATCATACAGGCGACCTGGGCGTGATTGACGCTGAAGGCAACTTGTTCATTCGCGGACGAAGCAAAAACATGTTGTTGGGTGCTTCCGGACAAAACATTTATCCGGAGGAGATCGAAGATAAGCTCAACACCCTTCCTTATGTGAATGAAAGCATCGTGATTCAAAAGGGTGACAAATTGTATGCACTGATTTACCCCGACTTTGACGAAGCCAAAAAGGACGGCCTTGATGATTCCGGACTGCGAATGGCTATGGAGCAGAACCGAAAGGATTTGAATAACATGGTAGCTGCTTATGAGCGCATTGCTGGCTTCAAAATCTTCGAAGAAGAATTCGAAAAAACGCCTAAGCGCAGCATTAAGCGTTTCTTGTATGAGAACGTTGAAATTTAATTAGCTAAACACAATATTTAAAAGGCTTCGTGAGAAAATTCACGGAGCCTTTTAACTTTTCCAGCCACACCCCAAAAGCGGAGGTTAACCTTGGAATGTTTGCCAAGTTCTTTGACATCCCTTAAAAGAAGCGTACATTCTGCAAATACAAGCTATAGATTATTCATTCAAAAGCTTGAGCTGTGCTGAATATTCATCTGCTTAACCTAAAATATACCGCAAAAAGCACTATCTTTGTACTCGTCAATACTACAAGACCATATTTTATATGATATGAGATTTTCCTTCCATAAAATCTGAAGGACCGTGCGTAAATCTTTCACCCATAATATTACTGTAAAAATGGTCAAAGCATTGAACATCACACATTATAACAGGATGTAATGCCAATAGGTACTGTACTAAAATTTGGAAATTCATCCTTTAAGAAACGCATCAAAATGACTGCTATTTACAATTCGACTACTGATAACAATGCTGAAAGCACAGCTACTGCACCGAATGTTTCAGACAGCCAAACATCCATACCATCAGATGAAAAGCGTATGGTATTACGCTCTGAAGGTTTAATTAAAAAATATGGAAAGCGTACGGTTGTCAATGGTGTTTCGTTCGATGTCAAACAAGGCGAAATCGTTGGATTGCTGGGACCAAATGGTGCTGGCAAAACCACTTCGTTCTATATGACTACCGGACTTGTTGTGCCTAACGGAGGCCGAATTTTCATCGACGATCAGGAAATTACCAAAGACCCCGTTTACAAAAGAGCTCAAAAGGGAATTGGCTATTTAGCACAGGAGGCTTCGGTTTTCCGTAAAATGAGTGTGGAGGACAACATTGCCTCGGTTCTTGAAATGACTGGTCGTTCGAAAGAATACCAACGCGAGAAACTGGAAAGTTTGATTGCCGAATTCCGTTTGCAAAAGGTTCGTAAAAACTTAGGCGACCAACTTTCGGGTGGTGAACGCCGAAGAACCGAAATTGCACGTTGTTTAGCCATTGACCCTAAGTTCATCATGCTCGACGAACCTTTTGCAGGTGTTGACCCTATTGCGGTCGAAGATATTCAATACATTGTTTGGAAACTTAAAGACCGCAATATCGGCATTCTCATTACCGACCATAATGTAGAGGAAACACTTTGTATCACTGACCGTGCCTATCTACTGTTTGAAGGTCGTATTCTTTTCCAGGGCTCTCCTGAAGAATTGGCCGAGAACCAAGTTGTTCGCGACAAATACCTGACGAACAGCTTTAAGCTCCGCAAAAAAGACTTTCAGCTCATGGGCCGCGAACGCGAAGGTTTATAAACCTCATTGGTAAGCCGCGAAAAATCGTTGCACACTGGCTACCTTACTTTAAACATGAACTGAACATAACTTCATTGAAGTTTGACGGAGTAATCAACACATTCACTCTTCCACTCTTCACTGTACCAAACTCACTATTTATATATATACACACATTATGCTGTTATCATTACTCATGTCGCTTTCTGCTTTAAATGCAGCAGATACCCTTGCAGTAAATCAAGCACAAATGGAAGGCCCCTATGCTATTCAACGACCTTATATCACAGATTCGTTGAATATGCAGCAAAAAGCTTTCGACATTCAGGAAGTGCTTAAACAAAACCAATCGCTCGTATCCAAAAGTCGATACCGCAAAGTAACAACTACCCCTATTCACAAAGGTGATGCGCTTACAATCGGAACCGACAGCTTAAGTTCATTGCGATTGCTTCATCTTAATGTCGAAACGCCTAAGTTTGTCAAAGGACGCTTTGAAATTAAAAATCTGAAGAACTACAAGTTGTATGTCGACGGCGTAGAATGCAGCGACAAGAATTTCAAATTGGCTCCCGGCCGTTCTGAAATCACCTTACAGGTTCTCACTCAAAAAAATAGCAATGACAGCCTTGACATTCAGCTGATTGGCGATGATTTAAAGGGAGTTGTGATTAACGCCACCGGTAAGCGTCCCTACACCATGGCCGATATGATTCAGGGCGAACATTACCGAAGTGTAGCCCTTTCACCTTCGGGAAAATACCTTGTCACGACGAGCTACTACATGAAGCCAAACGGACAAGCACAATATACAACCATCTTACAGAACATGGTAACCGGCGAAGAATTGCTACATCGCAACGATTACCAAAGTTTGAATTGGCTGGCTGACAAAGATATTCTTTACTATACCCGTCCGAGCGGAACGGGTAAAGAACTGGTCATGTTCAATCCTGACACCCGTCAAGAACGCATTTTAGCTGATAATTTGCCTGATGGCGGCTTTACCATCGCGCCCAACGAAGAATACCTCATATTTTCAAAGGTAGAAACCGGAAAAGGCTCAAACAACGGATTGAAGATGTTGCAGAATCCGGATGACCGTATGCCTAATTGGCGCAACAGAAGTTCGCTTTGGCGTTACGACATTAAGACCGGTGTACTTCAGCGTTTGTCGTTTGGTTCCACCAATGTATATTTGGCCGACATTTCCGACGATAGCCGTCAGTTATTACTGCAATACAGCCGTTTCGATGCGAGCAAACGCCCCTTTAACAGAACCGGTATCATCACGATGGATGCTTACACCGGAAAAATCGATACGTTACTCAATGACACGGCTTTTGTAAACAGTGCAAAGTTCTCGCCCGACGCCAAACAGTTACTTCTGACAGCTTCGCCAGCTTCATTTAACGGCATCGGCTTGGAAGTTAAACCCGGACAAATGCCGAATGTTTTCGACGTACGCCTTTACCTCTACGACATTGCCAGTCGCAAGGTTACTCCCCTACTCCGAAACTTCAAGCCTTCAGTTGAAGATTTTGAATGGAACAGGGGCGACAATCAAGTGTACTTCATGGCTGCCGACGGAGCAAACCGTTCACTGTTCCGATTAAACGTGAAATCGCAAGAAGTGGTCAAATACGATTTGCCCGTTACGCTCATTCACGATTACAGTATTGCCTCGAATGGCAAGAACCCCAAAGCGGTATTCTTTGGAAATTGTGCCGAACGTGCCCGAGAAATGTTCACTTGTTCGCTGAACAAACAAAAGCCCGATGCCAAGCGAATCGGCAGCATCGACTTTGATAAGCTTTATGGTAATGTAGCCATTGGTACTTGTCACGATTGGCAATTCAAGGCAACACGCGGCGATACGATTGACGGTTTCTACATTCTTCCGCCCAACTTCGATGCTTCTAAAAAGTATCCGCTCATTGTCTATTACTATGGCGGATGCACGCCTACGCAGAAAAGTCTGGAATTTCAGTACCCGTTGCAAGTCATGGCAGGACAGGGTTATGTAATATACGTATGTAATCCCAGTGGAGCTATCGGCTACGGCCAGGAGTTTGCAGCACGCCATGTGAACACTTGGGGAAAAGAATCGGGCGACGACATTATCGAAGGCACGAAACTTTTCTGTAAAGAGCATCCCTTTGTTGATGACAAGAAAATCGGATGTATCGGTGCCTCGTATGGTGGCTTCATGACTCAATACCTTCAAACGCGCACCGACATATTTGCAGCAGCAATCTCGCATGCCGGCATTAGCAACATTGCCAGCTACTGGGGTGGCGGTTACTGGGGTTACTCGTATGGCGAATGCGCCCAATACGGAAGTTTCCCCTGGAATAATCCCGACTTGTACGTCAAGCAATCTCCCCTGTTCAATGCTGACAAAATCCATACGCCTTTGCTCCTGCTTCACGGCACGGCTGACACCAATGTTCCGACCAACGAAAGTCAGCAATTATATACGGCTCTCAAAATTTTAGGCCGTGAGGTCAGCTATGTTCAGGTTGAAGGCGAAGACCACGTGGTTGTAAACTACGACAAGCGTTTAGCATGGCAAAATGCTATTTTTGCTTGGTTTGCAAAATACTTGAAAGGCGATGATAACTGGTGGAAGACATTGAATCTCTAATCGTTGTTCGTTTATTCATCCTAATTTTAAAAATAAGGTGACAACCGCTAATCACAAACGGTTGTCACCTTTTATTATTCTATTCTATCGTCATACTGCGATAATCAATATGAACGATTCTATGGAAATTATCCAAACTTAATTGAAAGCCATTATTATTCCCATTCAATTGTTGAAGGCGGTTTTGACGAAATGTCATAACATACACGGTTCACGCCTTTCACATGGTTAATAATATCATTCGACACCTTAGCCAGGAATTCGTAAGGCAAATGAGCCCAGTCAGCAGTCATTGCATCGGTACTTGTTACCGATCGAAGTGCTACGGCACGTTCATAGGTACGTTCATCACCCATCACGCCCACACTCTTCACAGGAAGAAGTACGACACCAGCCTGCCAAACCTTGTTATATAAGGTTGTTTGTGTTCCATCAGGCTCGGTAACTTTCCAGTTTCTCAAGCCACGGATAAAGATATCATCGGCATCCTGCAACACGCGAACCTTTTCAGGAGTGATATCACCCAAAATACGCACGGCCAAACCAGGACCGGGGAAGGGATGACGTTCAATCAAGTGTTCGGGCATACCCAATTCACGACCCACGCGACGAACTTCATCCTTGAACAACCACTGAAGTGGTTCACACAACTTCAAGTTCATCTTTTCAGGAAGACCACCTACGTTATGGTGACTCTTGATAACCTTACCGGTGATGTTCAAGCTTTCGATGCGGTCGGGATAAATTGTGCCCTGAGCCAGCCATTTTGCATCAGTAATTTTTTGAGCTTCAGCATCGAACACATCAATGAAGCCCTTACCTATGATTTTACGCTTACGTTCAGGATCGGTAACGCCTTCCAATTCAGCAAAGAATTTCTTGCTGGCATCCACACCGATAACATTCAATCCTAAGCATTCATAGTCGTGCAACACATCGCGGAACTCGTTTTTGCGCAACATACCATGATCCACAAAAATACAAGTCAGGTTATCACCGATTGCACGATTCAGCAGCACAGCAGCCACAGAGCTGTCAACGCCACCTGAAAGACCAAGGATTACACGGTCGTTGCCTAACTGAGCTTTCAATTCAGCAACGGTTGTTTCAACAAACGATGCCGAACTCCAGTTTTGCTCACTGCCGCAAATATCAACTACGAAGTTTTTCAGCAGGAGTGAACCTTGCAAAGAGTGGAACACCTCAGGATGGAATTGCACACCCCACAATGATTCATTATCTGCCTGATATGCTGCAAACTTAACCTTGTCGGTTGAAGCAATACAATGGAAGCCTTCGGGTATAGCAGTAATGGTGTCGCCATGACTCATCCACACCTGAGAGTTTTCTTCAAAACCCTTCAGCAATGGATTTTCATGGTCAAAATAGCCTAAATTGGCACGTCCATATTCGCGACTTTCGGCCGGTTCCACTTTACCACCATACACATGCGACATGTATTGTGCACCATAGCAAATACCCAGGATAGGATACTTACCGCGAATTTCAGACAAATCTACCTTAAACGCCTCAGGATCGTAAACGCTGTAAGGTGAACCTGAAAGGATTACACCTATCACCGAAGGATCGTCGTGAGGAAATTTGTTGTAAGGCAGAATCTCACAGAATGTATCAAGTTCGCGCACACGCCGTCCAATCAACTGCGTTGTTTGTGAACCGAAATCGAGAATAATTATTTTCTGTTGCATACAAAAAAATGATTGTTTTCAAGGCAAATATACACAAAAAGGATGATAGCACGCTAATATATGGCTTAAAATATTGCCTTAAACTCGCATTAAATGTTCAGATTCAGATGAATAAACTGCATCTATCGGTCAACACAGCCACTTTACTGCATCAACTCACCTCATCCATGACGCACAACACCCTGTCAGCATTCCGCATAAGCATCCCTTTTCATATACTGTTTTCTTGTAAAAAAACAATTATAGGTTATTCGCAAAATCCTTAATGATTTGCAGCAATTCGGAACCATAACGCTCAAAACCTTTTTCGCCGAAATAAGGAATATTCAGAAGTTCTTCTTTGGTTTGGGGCATCATGTTTGCCATGCCTATGATGGCATTGGTTTGCAAAATAGTGTAAGCCGGCTTTTCCAGTTCCTTGCTTTTTTCGTATCGCCAATTATGCAACACGGCATAGAGTTTCGGATTCTTTACTTCAGATGGAAGTTTTGTTTTGGCGTGACTACTGCCATCAGCCGCGGTTTTGTCTTTCGTTGCTTTAGCACCCTCTGCACTCTTCTTATCTTTTTGCATAAGAACCCTGGCTCTGGCTTTCAGATAATCCTTGAGATGGATTCCATTAGCATGCACCCATTTAAGCAAAGAAATATGTTCGGTCAATGTTTCAATCAAATCCGCTCCGATGGTGTCCAAGCGTTTCTTCACTTCCTTGTTGTCAACATCGACATCAGAACTGTCGCTCACAAACTGAAGCACCTGGTTCAATTTTTCCTTAAAGTAAAATGCGCCTTTGCTGATACGCTCCTGCAAAACGTCATCTTCAATACTGCCCTTTGCCAGCTTCAACAAATACTGATATTGCGCATGAAATTTACTCGAAACGCTCATCACCGCCAAATCGAACTCACGCAAATTGCTTTCTATCGAAGCTGCAGTCTGCGGGTAAATGCGATACAAATGTTCTTCGAACAGGCGATGCAGTTGGGAAAAACCTATGCGTTCTTTTTCGAAGGTAAACAGTTCTTCAACCAGGCGCAAATGATAGTCCATCCGCATCAAAGCTAATTGTTCAGAAGTGATTTGCATGTCGTGTACCTTTTGGTAAAAGCTACGCACCACTTCGTCCACAATGATTGCCCCTTCAGTCAGTTGCGATGTCAACACAATACCTTGCAGCGTACGACAACGACTCAAAGCCACATAAGTTTGTCCATGTGTAAATGCTTTTGCGGCATCAATTACCACGTGGTCGAACGTCAAGCCCTGGCTTTTATGTATGGTAATGGCCCAAGCTAATTTGATGGGGAACTGCTTAAACGTACCCTCAACGATTTCGCGAATTTCGCCATCCTTTTCATCAATTCCGTAGCGCGAGTTGTTCCATGCTTCTTCAATCACAGTGATTATGCGTCCGTCATCCACTGTTTTTACTTTAAAATTCTGTTCGTTGGCCTCAACCACCTTGGCTATGGTTCCGTTGTAGTAACGTTTTTGCGCATCGTTCTTCACAAACATCACCTGAGCACCCACCTTGAGCACCAAATCTTTTTCAGTCGGAAATGACAGTTCGGGAAACTTACCTTTGATTTGCGCACAGTATGTATAGGCTTTAGCATCAATCTGTTCGAGCTTGGAATCGTTAATGCGTTGTGCCTGCCAGTTGTGCGTCACAAGCTGAATACCCCAATCCGAATTGTTCACATCAAAGTTCTCTACATAGCGTTCATTCAGCATTTGCAGCGTACCGTTTGTAGCTTTACCTTCGCGCAAATCGTTCAGCAAACTCAAGAACTGAGGGTCGCTTTGGCGATATACCTGCTCCAACTCAACGCACAGCATTTCAGCCTTTTCAAAAACCTGCGCACTGAAAAAATACGGAGTAACATAGTATTGGCTCAACATTGCCCACTCTTCGTCCTTAACTACAGGAGAAAGCTGATGCAAATCGCCGATAAACAATACTTGCAGACCACCAAATGGGCGGCTATCTCTTCGGATGCGTCGCAATTCCGAATCAACCGCATCGAGCATATCAGCCCTCACCATACTGATTTCGTCAATCACAAGCAAATCAAGGCTGCGAATCAGCTTTTGCTTTTGCTTGTTGATGCCATACCGTTTTTCAGTATTCGGCACCCCGGGCAAATACGGCGAAAAAGGAAGTTGAAAAAACGAATGCAGCGTAACGCCCTCAGCATTGATGGCAGCAATGCCCGTCGGGGCAAGCACAACCATACGCTTGGGCAATTCACGCCGAAGCCGACGCAGGAAAGTAGTTTTTCCTGTGCCGGCTTTACCTGTCAGAAACAAATTTCGATTTGTAGTTTCAATTATATCTCTTGCTAAATCTGCCTGCTGGTTTATTTCAGTCATCTGTAATATTATATACTATTAAAATCATTCATCAAACAGCACAGCGATTCAACGCTTCTTGGTCATTTGATGAAACATACGTCGGCCAAATACCCGATCGGCCGCCATGGCCTTGACCAATTTACGTGCACCCACAATACTGCGCAAGCGCTTCATGTAGTCTTTTTCGATACGCATGGATTTTGTTTCAAGCTTTTCGATCAGTTCCAACACCCGTTCGCAATCCTTCTCATTTTTATCCGATTCCGAAGCACTGCGCAACGTACGGTTTTTCTGACGTTCCAATGCCCGCTGCTTATCCTTCATTTCAAAGAATATGGGAAAGAAGTTCTTAGCTTCCTCCTGTGTAAATTCAGCCTTGCGAGTGATGTGTACAGACAAGTCGCGTTTAAACTGTTCCGGATTAAAGCGATGCGGCCTTTTTCTCCCTTTTTCGGGATGGTGCAGCTTACCATTTTCCATGCAGTCAGCCGATTCGGTCTCAGGGGTCAATCCCGTCTGATTATGCTGAATGGCAGCCTCAGCAGACACCGCCGGACAAAGTAAAAGCAACAGCATCAAAGGCAAAAAGCCCGCCAATTTACGTTTTAAGTTAAAAATCAACTGCATAATTTTCAATATTATCGGCATCAGCCATCATTAGGTAATCAAAAGCCTGCTCCTCGTTCATTTTTTCGCGATAGGCTGCATTTGCGCCGAGTGTATGGTTGGCATCATCATTTCCCGACAACGGCAATAATTGCGAAAACAGCAGAAGGAGTCCTGCCACACAAGCCACGCCCAATTTCGGAATCCAGCGTACAATGCGCAATTCGGGAGTTACATTGATATGTAAGGGAGGCATAACAGCCATACGCGCCATGAACTGATCGTGAAATTGCGAGAAATACCCCTCAGGCACTTTAAACGGATTATGCGCTGGTGATTTATTAACATCAAAGGTTTTCATAATTGCAAAATTAGGAGTTACACTTCTTATTAAGATAGATAGGCAAAAGGGTCAATAGTTTAATCTGCATCGTGAAAAAATTGTTCGATTTTCTTCACGGCCAAATGATAGGAAGCTTTCAACGCACCAACACTGGTTTCGAGCAACTCACTCATTTCTTCGTACTTCATTTCATCAAAGTACTTCAGGTTAAACACCACCCTTTGCTTATCGGGCAAAGTGGCTATGGCTTTTTGCAAAAGCAGTTCGGTTTCGTCGCCATCAAAATAAGGGTCGGCCTCGAGCGTTCGTACCGTTTCCGTTTCTGAATTATCAAGGCTCTCATTATTTTTTTGCTTTTGCAGAAAAGCCAAACTTTCATTCAGTGCAATACGGTAGAGCCAGGTAGATAGCTGACAATCGCCTCGAAACTGGTCGATAGCCTGCCATGCTTTCATAAAAGTGTTTTGCAACACATCATCAGCATCCTCATGATACTGCACAATGCGGCGAATCTGAGTGTAAAGCTGTGGACTCAGTTCACGAACCATTTCCCCGAAAGCCTCTGTCCGAGTGCTCGGGTTGCGCAATAATTCCAAGTTGTAATGTGATGCAGACATAAAAATGAATAAACTGCTACTAAGGCTTATGCCCGAAATCTTCTGATACAAAAAAGAATGAAAAAGCAAAATTACACCTTAAATATAAGGTAACATCTACATGTAAATTTTGCTTTTTCATTCGTCGGCAAATTCCTTGCTTTAACGCATCGGCAAACTGCCATATTCAGATGCGGTTATGAAAGTGAAATCTTGCGGGTCAGCTTACCGATTCTGACAATGTAGCAACCCTTGTTAAGGTTAAGTGTCACGGTTTTATCATTGCTTTCAATACTTTGAAGTATCACACGCTTACCCGTCACGTCATACACCTCCAATGCACTTCCCTGTGCATTTTGAATGTGCAGCACATTGCCACGCACCGTCAAAGAAGGCTCTGCCAAAAGCGATGAACCATACGCTGCATATTCGGCATTACTTTCCATAAAGCCCCATCCGGGTTCTGCTTCTGCCATGGCTGCCCCGGGCAAAGCCATGCTGCATATTATTACAAATAGTCGTAGTATCTGTTGTTTCATAAGCAATTATATATATAATGTATGGAGGTCTGTTTGCTGAAACCTTGCTTCAGCGATGCGTTCACTGACGCTTCGGAATGAGTGACAAACAGGATATACCTCACCGGTAAAAGTTATCTGTCTGCAAATATATGGGTTATCTTTTAAATGTGCAATTTATTCATCTATTTTTTGCACTCTTTACCCACCAACATTTACACAGCGGCACACTTTGAAAAATGCCACTCAAGCGTAGCACAAGGGCAAGGCAAGCGACAAGATGCATAGCCACGGCCATTACGTATCAGTGCGGGTGGTGCGTAATTGTTAAAAACGCATTTGCTTACATAGTGAATTTATATGAAATTATGTCCCGAAAACAGCTCTCGTTTCTCCTCGGTTTTAACCCTGCAACGGCCTATCGTAAAAATTTGCTCCGAACTTGTTGAAATTAGTTCCAAGCTTGTTGAAATTAGTTCCGAGCTTGTTGAAATTAGTTCCGAGCTTGTTTCATTTTTCTCCGACCTAGTTTCAATAAATTCGGAACTACTGATAATCAGCGTTTTCAGAAAAACACTAAAAGCGGTTTCCCGAACAGTTATTTCGCGCAGAAATCAAAAAAGCGCAGCACTTTATGGTTTACTTTTATTAAGCTTTCTGTTAAATTCGCCATGCACCATCCTCTGTCCTGATTACTGATGGCTTCGGTGCTGTTGTGGCGAGTCAAAAGTAAAGAATGCCACATCAGCGAATGAAGGAAATCTACAATTTATGCTTTCATTTTTTTGCGCCGTATCATTTTATTCGTATATTTGCTCGTGAATAACGCTAAGGGGTGTACGCCTATTTGGGTGTGCTGAGATTATACCCTCCGAACCTGCACCGGATCATGCCGGCGAAGGGAAGCCTTTCATTTTATGAGCAATTACATTGTGTCTAATTTTAACACAATGGCTGTGAGTACACGACATCCAATTCTTATTATTAAAGTTGACGCTGAATTTTATGGATACATTCAGTTTCGTTTTCTTTCGGATGGAATCAGCCCATTTTCACTATATACCCTTCCCGGATATGTTTCCCCGCTCATACCAACTTTACAAGACACTCCGGCGTTTTAAAACATCAACTCCATTTGATATAATATGATACCAGTTCAATTCATCACCCACACCACCCCGACTATTGGCTACGAAGAGTCGGCCATGCTTGCCTTACAGGGCGGATGTCGCTGGATACAACTGCGCATGAAAAATGCTACCGACGAAGAGGTGGAACCTATTGCCTTGCGTTTGCTGAAGGCTTGCCACGATGTTGGAGCAACATTCATATTGGACGACCGGGTGGAACTTTGCCAGAAAATAAAAGCCGACGGTGTGCATTTAGGGAAAAACGATATGCCTGTCGATAAAGCGCGCGAACTGTTAGGACATAAATTCATCATCGGTGGAACTGCCAACACGTTCGAAGATATATGCCGGCTCAAACGGCAAAGTGCCGACTACATTGGCTGTGGACCATTCAGATATACCGAAACTAAAGAAAAACTTTCGCCCATTTTAGGACTGGAAGGATACGAAAACATTGTAAAACAAATTTCAGAGAAAGGCATACGCATTCCCATTTGTGCCATCGGGGGCATTACCATCGACGATGTAATGCCAATTCTCGACACGGGCATCCAGGGCATTGCGGTGAGCGGTGCCGTGTTGCGGGCCGACAACCCCGTCGACATGATGCAACGCTTCCTTTCGGCTGATGAACAATAAAAAAACATTTCTCTCATGAACGAAACAATGAAGATACACTACCCCGGTAGCCAAAAACACTATATACCGGGAAAGCTTTTCCCCTTCTTAAAGGTGGGCATGCGTCAAGTTAATCTGACACCGACCGTTACCAAGGATGCTGAAGGAAACAAGCATTTTCTCCCCAACGACCCGGTGCTCGTTTATGACACCAGCGGACCCTACTCTGACCCTGACTACGAAGTAAACTTGAAAGAAGGTCTGCCCCGCTTGCGCGAATCGTGGATTCTTGAACGCGGAGGCGTAGAACAACTGAGTGAATTTACCTCAGAGTACTGCCGCGAACGCCTGGCCGACAAAAGTTTGGACGCTCTTCGTTTCAACCATAACCACCTCCCTCTGCGTGCATTGCCCGGAAAGGGTATCACACAAATGGCTTTGGCCAAACAGGGCATCATTACTCCCGAAATGGAATATGTGGCTATTCGTGAAAACATGGATTGCCAGGCCTTGGGCATCGAAAGCCACATTACACCCGAATTTGTGCGCGATGAAGTGGCTGCCGGACGCGCTGTTATTCCGGCAAACATCAACCACCCCGAGGCTGAACCTATGATTATCGGTAGAAACTTCCTGGTTAAAATCAACACGAACTTGGGTAATTCGGCCACAACCTCGTCGATCGACGAAGAGGTGGAAAAGGCTGTTTGGAGCTGCAAATGGGGAGGCGACACAATCATGGACCTTTCAACCGGCGATCACATTCACGAAACGCGTGAATGGATTGTGCGCAACAGCCCCGTTCCAGTTGGTACGGTACCTATGTACCAAGCCATGGAAAAGGTGAAAGGCGTTGCCAAAAACCTTACTTGGGAACTGTATCGCGACACGCTCATCGAACAGTGCGAACAAGGTGTTGACTACTTTACGATTCACTGTGGTATTCGCCGTAAGAACATCCATCTGTCGCAAGGCCGAATGACCGGTATGGTGAGCCGCGGCGGCAGCATCATCTCGGAATGGTGCTTACAAAACGACAAGGAAAGTTTCCTTTACGAACACTTTGACGATATTTGCGACATTTGCGCCCAATACGACGTAGCCATTTCATTGGGCGACGGCTTGCGTCCCGGCTCTATCTACGATGCCAACGACCGTGCGCAGTTTGCCGAACTCGACACGATGGGTGAACTCGTGACACGTGCCTGGGCCAAGAACGTACAGGCATTTATTGAGGGTCCCGGCCACGTGCCCATGCACAAAATTCCTGAAAACATGCAACGTCAGATTGAAAAGTGCCACGAGGCTCCTTTCTACACCCTGGGTCCGCTCGTTACCGACATTGCTCCGGGTTACGACCACATCACCTCGGCCATCGGTGCTTCAATCATTGGTGCATTGGGCACTGCCATGCTTTGCTATGTTACCCCCAAGGAACATTTGGCCCTGCCGAACCGCGACGATGTGAGAACCGGTGTGGTTACTTACAAGATTGCGGCTCACGCTGCCGACCTTGCCAAGGGACATCCCGGTGCGCAGGTTCGCGACAATGCCTTATCGAAAGCGCGCTACGAATTCAGATGGAAAGATCAGTTTAACTTGAGTCTTGACCCGGATTTGGCTACTAAATACTACAAGGATGCGCATTTTGAAAATGGTGAATTCTGCACCATGTGTGGCCCGAACTTCTGCGCCATGCGCATTTCTCGCAGATTGAAGGATTGCGATGCTGTGAACGAAAACGACGCGCTGTAAGAATATTCGAATGTAATAATAATTTTTGAACATCTACTTTAAATAAGCGGTTTGCTATGGCGGACAAATTCGTCCGGTTACATAGCAAACCGCTTATGCTTTGTTTCATCGTCGGTATTCAATGATTGGGTGGTCTGAAAATTATGGACAACAAAAAACTCCGAAGAACTTTATGAAAAATTCTTCGGAGTTATATGAGGTTAACCAGCCCATGAATGGCAACCGGCTAACTCTTTATTTACTTGAGGTTCATTCTGGTTACAGTGCACAAACCGTTTTAAGCACTTTCCTTCAAACAGAATTACTGAACCGTAACTTTCAAATTCTTCACAGCGCTCTTGAACTGTCCGGCCTGTGCCAAGGGGAATACCAAGGTACGCTGATAATTGATTTTTTCAGTAGGCTGATAAACAATAGGTTCGTAGGGTGAAGCTCCTTCCACCTGATAATGAGCACGATCCTGATCGCGAACCACATAAAGCGGTTTGGGATCAAGCTGCTCTTTCACCTTTCCATCAACCAACAGACGCGTCATGCGGTTGTTGCCTTCGATGGTCAGCGTAACGGTTTTACCAGGTTCTACACGGTAGTTGAAAGTGTTGAGGTAACCTTCGCGTTCAAATCCCAACTTGCCTTCTTTGGGGTCGGCCAAGTAGAATGTTGCATTCTTTGATTTGAAGAGTACGGTACCCTTGTCTTCCTGCTTGCCATCGAGCGTAAAGCTAACAGCGTAGTCATAACCAATTTCCTCAGCACCCAGCTTGCTGTTCGGAGCTACAGCGGCTTGCTGAAGTACTACACTACCCTTTTCGCCCAAACGGCCTAATTCGTTCACACCGGGAGCTTCGCTCAACTTTTGGCGTTTTTCGTTGAACTCGGCATAAGGAAGTTGCGTTTTCTTACCGGTCCAGCACTTTACAGCTAAGGTTTGCAATGCAGGATAAACGCGATGGTGCACGTCCTTGGTCGTAATGCCATTACCTACGTGGTCGTTCCATACAGCGAACATACCGCCTTCAATTGCGGGGTCGTTTTCTTCGAAAGTCTGATTGCCGATGACTGCCGGTGTCCATGAGTTATAGAGGTACTCACAGTTCAGGTAGTCGTAATAGTAGCCGGCAGCGGGAACCAAATAAACCAATCCGTCGGGAATGCTTACGAGTTTGTATCCCTGTTCCTTCATGTCCTTCGGATTAGCGTAGCCGTTGAACCAGCAGTTCATAACCACATTCTCGCTCTTTACCGGTGTTTCGCCTTTGGCATGGGTAAGGGCGCCCCAAACCATAGCCTGCTTGCCGAACTTCTCGACGTACTTGATATAGTGGTCGGTGAATTCACGGAATTTCTCAACTACCTCTTTTTTGGCATTTGAGTATTCATCGGTACCGATGTGTACGCGCTTGCCACGGAACACGGGTTCTTTGCCGCTCAGATATTCTGCGAACAAACCATCAACAAACTTGTAGGTTTCGGGGTTGAACAAATCTAAGTGGTCCATGCCGTATTCTTTGCTTCCGATTTCGGGCTTATACTGAGTGAAAGCCAACGAGTGGGCTGGAACGTCGATTTCGGGGATGATTTCAACGTAGTTCTGTTCGCCCAATTTTTGCAGGTCGATAAACTCCTGTTTGGTGTACGAACCGTCCTTGGCCGTCAGACCGGGATAGGTGTCGCATTCAAGGCGGAAAGCGGCCTGGGTTTTGTTCCAGTCGTTGCCGAAGAACTGACGGAAACCATTGTCGTTCAAATGCACCTGAAGGGCATTCATCTTATAGTAGGCCATAACCTTGGTGAGGTTACGCAAATAATCGATGCTGAAGAACTTACGTCCGCAGTCAATCATGAAACCGCGCAATTTATACTCGGGCTTGTCGGTTGTAACACCACGCGGCAACTCGCGCTGTGCATTCTGCTCTGACATTTGCAACAGCGTACGGGTGGCCCAGAATGCGCCTTGTGCCGTAGGAGATACGACATTGACGGTTTCGCCGATTTCAAGCTTGTAACCTTCTGCTCCCAGTTCCTTGTTGGCCAGAGTCAATACGATGTCGCCGGCTTTTGCTTTTCCTTTTTTAATGGTCAGTTCTTTACCGAACATTTCTTTGTAGTCGGCAGCTAAAGCTTGCGCAACGGCATTAAGTTTTGAGCTTTTAACAACGATGTTACCAGAAAGTTGGGTCATACCTTCTGCACCTTTCCACTCTTTGAGTTCGGGAACGATGAAGGGTTTCGGATTGATTTCAGCCCATAACGTACCGGCTGAAAGCATACAGGCTGCAGCAAGAACTATCAGCTTGCGCGTTGAAAAGAGATGCTTCATGCTTTTCAATAAGTTATTAGAATGTTTGAATTATATGCAGATGTCTGATTAAGTATCGAATGGACATTGTGCAACGTTTTCACAGTGCTACGTATATACACCGGAGTGTACGCACGCCCTATACACGCATAGGGTAACGCAAAGATAAATCAAAAATACGAAACTACAACATTTTTAAATTCAATAAGTAGGTTTTTCAAATCTATTCATACCTATAAAGCGCACTTCGGCGCGGTAGTTGGTTACATTTAGTTCATTATCAACTAAAAACTACCGCACCGAAGTGCGCTTATATCATAGCTATAAATAGGATGTGTGGAACAGCAGACTCATCTGCTATTTTTCCTTGGCTTTCAGGAAGGGAATGTAGTGCATCTGCTGCTTGATTTGCTTTTGGCGCTTGCGCATATATTTCGAAGGACGAAGCGAACTGAAACGTATGGGGTTAGGCAGGGTTGCCGCAATCAGGGCACAATCGGAACGTCGCAGTTGGCCTGGTTTGCACCCGAAATGATATTGTGCCACAGCATGAGCGCCATAAATATTGGGCCCCATCTCAATGCTGTTCAGATACACTTCGATGATTCGTTCCTTTGACCACAGTAACTCAATGAGTACGGTGAAATATACTTCGAAGCCTTTGCGTACCCATGAGGACTTGGGCCATAGGAATACATTTTTAGCTGTTTGCTGGGAAATGGTACTGCCCCCGCGCATGCGTTCGCCTTCCATACGTTCGCGCACTGCATCTTGAATGGCATCGAAATCAAAGCCGTAATGTGAAAGAAAATTTTGGTCTTCTGAGGCTATTACGGCTACCGGCAAATAAGGAGATATGCTGTCAATAGGCACCCATTTGTGATGAATGGCAACGGGCTTGTTTTTACTGTAATTCTGTGCACAACGTATGAACATCAAAGGGGTGTAATGCACAGGGAAGAATTTGTAGTAAAGAACTGCGAGCAAAGTGGACGAGAAAAAAAATACGAATAACCACTTTAGTACCTTTTGAATAATACGCACTGGTAAATAATTTTAATAGATAAAATGTTACAACAGAGAGTAAGACAGGCCTTCCTGTCTTGAACCCCATGCACACACTGCTGTTCCCTGCGAAGATGCTACTATTCCCTTAAAAAGAACAACGCCCGTTATTCTGCTTACAGAGAATAACGAACGTGGTTCAAATATCTTACCGTTCTTCGTGATTAAAAGGGAAGATCATCAGCGGTACCTTCTGCTTCGAACGAAGAAGCGGCGGGAGCTGCCGTGGGGGCAGGTGCTGCTGCAGGAGCGGGAGCAGAGGCAACGGGGGCTGCAGGTGCGCCGGCATCGACTACACCACGCTGTACGCGCCATACCGTGATATCGTTGTACCAACGACCCTGATATTCATGAGCATCAATGTCGAATGATACCGTTACTTCTTCGTTTACTTTGAGGTCGAAGTCGCGCAGTCTGTCTTCACCGAACACTCTGAACACACAATGTTTGGGGTACTGTTCATGAGTTTCAATGACGAACTCTTGCGATTTCCATGTATTGCCTGTACGTTGAGAAACGCCGCCTCTTGGCTCGAGTGCGGCAATAATCTTGCCTGATAATTCCATTGCAAATATTGTTGTTGTAGTAAATTATACGCGAAAGTACAACTTTCTTTTTTATTGCCACACATTTTACGTTGTAAAGTTCAACTTCTCACAAAAAAAGAGTACTTTTGCTTGCGCGAACTCAGCCAATGCTCCACCATAATGCGCAGGGAATCCTTGTTTACGGCATTTTTGTAGGTTGAACGCAATGACTTTGTATCGCAAAAGTTGTACATGAGGCTCTGTGCCTTCGCTGTTTCGGGTTTTACAGGAACTTGTTTGCCGGACATCTTTGCATGTACTGCTTCGCTATTTTTTACATTTAGGAACCACAAAAACATTTCATGTCATGTATTTTGTACTTTCAAGCAACATCTTATCAACGCATATCAACACCATTGGCCGTGTAATTGTTCAGAAAAATAACCTGCGTATTCTCGACTGCTTCTTGTTCGACATCAAGGATAATGTGCTTACAATTACGGCGTCGGATAATGACACTACGTTCGTTACGCACTTGGCACTGAATGAATGCGACGGTGATATGTGCTTTGCTGTAAATGCCAAAATTTTACAGGATGCCATTAAGGAAATTTCTGACCAGCCGCTTCGATTTGAATTTGACGCTAACAGCTTTGAGCTGATTGTCAGATACCAGAATGGCCAATACAAACTCATGGCTCAGGATGCTTCGGAGTATCCTACGCTGAAAGAAACAGAAGGTACGCAAATTTCGCTGACTATGCATGCGCCTACTCTATTTACGAGCATCAGCCGTGCTTTGGTTTCGGCTGCCAAAGAGAATCTGCGTCCGCAACTCAACGCTATCTGCTTTGATGTAAGAAAAGAATCGCTGAACATTGTTGCTTGCGATGGTAATCAGCTTTCACGAACTAAGATTCAACAAAGTTCGGACATACAGGGTGTATTTTTGCTGAGTATGCGTCCGGCTACCTTGCTCAAAAACATGCTGACTAAGGAACAAGAGAATGTCAACCTTAACTTGAGCGAACGAAGTGCAGTTATCGAAACTGAAAACTTTAAGATGGTTTGCCGCCTGCTGGAAGGTAAGTACCCGAACTATGAGAGCATCATTCCTACGAAGAACCATAATGTGCTCACGATTAACCGTATGGCTTTAGTTAGTGCTTTGCGCCGTATCATGATTTTTGCGAATCCGAATGCGGTATTGGTTACGTTCAGACTTTCAAACAGCACACTCAATATTTCGAGCCAGGATGTTGACTTTGGTAAATCGGCTGAAGAGAATATGCTCTGTGACTATACCGGCATACCTATGAACATTGCGTTCAAGGGTTCCATTATGCTGGATCTCCTCCAAAACTTAGATTCTGAGGAAGTTGTGATTAAACTTGCATCCCCCACCAGCCCTGGTTTGATTGAACCTGCTGAACAGAAAGAAAACGAGGAGGTTCTGCTGCTTACTGCACCTGCACTTGTATTTTAATTGTCAACATTCCTGATTAAAATCTGAAAACCAATCATGCAACTTCAATTATCGCGCCCTATCATTTGCTTTGATATTGAGGCTACGGGGCTTAATATTGCTTCAGACCGTATCGTTGAACTTTGCTATATCAAGGTTTATCCGGACGGTAAACAGGACGTTCATACGCTCCGTTTTAATCCGGGTATTCATATCAGCAGCGAAGCTACTGCTGTAAACGGTATTACCGATGCTGACGTGGCAGACTGCCCGATGTTCAAAGAAAAGGCTCAAGAATTGGCTGACATTTTCAGCGGATGCGATTTAGCCGGATTTAATTCGAACTATTTTGACATTCCATTATTGGTTGAAGAATTTATTCGCTCTGGTGTAAATTATGACCTCAGCGAAGTTCGCTTTGTAGATGTACAGGGCATCTTCCATAAAATGGAAAAACGCGATTTGACGGCTGCTTACAAGTTTTATTGCGACAAGGACTTGAAGGATGCACACACGGCCGAAGCGGATACCCGCGCTACGCTCGAAGTGCTCGAAGCACAGCTCGACCGTTATGCCGATACGCTGCAAAACAATGTTGATTTCCTCGCTGAATTTTCACGCAGAAATAAAAACGTAGACCTTGCGGGACGCATTGTCTATAATGACCAGGGTGTGGAAACCATCAACTTTGGTAAATATCGCGGTAAAAGCGTTTGTGATGTGTTGCGCCGGGATCCGGGGTATTTTTCGTGGGTTATGCAAGGTGACTTTACGCAAAATACGAAACAAACTTTCATGCGCTTAAAATTACGTTACGGCATTTAATGACTTGTCGTTTGGACAACAACCACTTAAATACAGCATCATCAATGAATTCATTGAAAGGAAAACATTTCGTAGTAGGAATTACAGGAAGCATCGCTGCTTACAAAACTTGCTCGCTCATTCGCCTGCTGATTAAAGCCGGAGCCGAAGTGCAAGTGGTAATCACACCGGCTGGAAAGGAATTCATTACACCTATCACTCTCTCGGCACTGACTTCGAAACCTGTGATTTCGGAATTCTTCTCACAACGCGATGGGTCGTGGCATAGCCATGTTGATTTAGGCTTATGGGCAGACGCTATGATTATTGCACCGGCTACAGCCTCGACCATTGGAAAAATGGCGCATGGCATTGCCGACAACATGCTGATTACTACCTACCTGTCGATGAAAGCGCCTGTATTTGTGGCCCCTGCAATGGACCTCGATATGTATCGCCACCCTTCTACGGTCAAGAACTTAAATGTGTTGCGCACTTACGGCAATCACATTATTGAAGCGGCAGATGGCGAACTGGCCAGCCACTTGGTTGGAAAAGGACGTATGGAAGAGCCTGAAAAGATATTCGAGGTATTGTCTGCTTTCTTCAATGGTAAACAATCTGAGCAGCTTGCTTGCAATAACGACTTGGCGGGTAAGCGCATTCTGATTACAGCTGGCCCTACACATGAAAAGTTAGATGCTGTTCGCTTTATCGGTAACTACTCTACCGGTAAAATGGGCTTTGCCTTGGCCGAATCGTGTGCCAACCGAGGGGCTGAGGTTGAACTTATTGCAGGTCCTGTGGAATTGACGGTTGACCATCCGCGCATTCATCGTACGGATGTTGTCAGTGCTCAGGAAATGTTTGAAGCTGCCACATCATTGTTTCCTTCAGTAGACGCTGGAATTCTTTGCGCTGCAGTTGCTGATTTCACTCCTATTAAAAAGGCTGACCACAAAATCAAACGTGAAGGAAGCGGTAACTTGCACCTGGAGCTTCAACCTACGCAAGACATTGCTGCAACCTTAGGGAAACTGAAAACGGCTAAACAACATTTAGTGGGATTTGCGCTCGAAACCGACAATGAGCAACACAATGCCTGCGACAAATTGCGCAGAAAGAACCTAGACTTTATTGTGCTGAATTCTTTAAACGACAAGGGAGCCGGCTTTGCTTACGATACGAACAAAGTTACTATATTGACTGCCCAAGGTAAAACGACGGAGTATCCCATTAAAAGCAAAAAACTGGTAGCTGACGATATTGTTGAAGAATTGGTTAGCCTGTTCAAACAGTAACCTCGCTTTCACTTTCTTTCGATTTACATTCTGATGATTGCCTATGTTTAAAAAAATTCTGACTTTTATTATCGTGTGCTTGCCTTTTCTGAACATAAAGGCGCAGGAATTGGATGCTCGCGTCACCATCAACCATCAGCAAGTACAAGGAACGAGTACCTCGGTGTTCGAAACTTTAAAAACAACTCTTGAGGAATTTTTAAACGATAGGCATTGGACTGATTTGCAGTTTAAAAAGAACGAACGCATTCAGTGCAATTTCAGCATTACGATAAAAAAATACTCGCCTGCTGAAAATTATTTCGAAGGTACACTCAACTTGCAGGCTAATCGCCCTGTTTATGGCTCGAACTACACGACTACGACCTTTGCCTTCAATGAGCCCAACTTCAACTTTCACTATCAGGAATACGATCAGATTGAATTCCGCAGTGATGTGATTGACAATAACCTGACGGCTTTGCTTGCTTACTATGTTTACCTGATTATTGGCATAGACATGGATGCCATGTCGCCTTTAGGTGGAACATCTTACCTGCAAACCGCTCAAACCATTGTCAATAATGCGCAAAGTTTGAACTACAAAGGTTGGAAGGCTTTTGAAGACAGCAAAAACAGACATGCCATCATTACAGATATGCTTGATGGGGGTATGGAACCCTTCAGAAATATGCAATATGCTTACTACCGCGAGGGGTTGGATGTTATGAGTGAAAATGTGGAACGTGGACGCGCTGGAATTACAAAGGCCATGGGTTTGCTCAAACAGGCTAACAGTAATAAATCAATGAGTCTGCTTCCGCAAATTTTTACGGAATACAAACGCGATGAACTTCTTTCCATCTACAAAGGACATGGAAATGCTAAAGAGAAGGAAGAAATCGTCGAGACGCTTTCGCGCATCAACGCTTCGCAAAATTCCTACTGGAGACAGATGGTGCAATAAGCTATAATTAGTCATTTCGCATTGCTCTCTAAAGAAAAAATAAGTAAGTAAGAGGAATTCAACCCTTAAGTTACTCCGGGCCTTCGGATTTCTTTGTCCAATGGTCTGAACCTATTACATTCTACAAACGGGGGGGGTATCACGTATGATAAACCGCATACCACACCCGTTCCTAATCTAAATTGTGCTTCTGCCATGCTGCAACACCTAACTATATCGCATTATGCTCTCATTGAACATTTAGATATCGACTGGCATAATGACTTTTCTGTTATAACAGGCGAAACCGGTGCGGGAAAAAGTATTATATTAGGTGCTTTAAACCTGCTTCTGGGTGGACGCGCTGACTCTAAGGCCATACAAGCCGGACATAAAAAGTGCATGATTGAGGCCATATTCAATATTGAACGCCTCAATTTAGAGGCGTTTTTTACGGCCAACGACATCGACTATGATGCAACTGAATGTATTATACGCCGCGAAGTGATGCAAAATGGTAAAAGTAGAGCTTTTATCAATGACATGCCTGTTCCTGCTGCTTGCTTAAAGGAGATTGGCACAGCACTCATCGACATTCATTCGCAACATCAAAACTTACTCATCAGAAACGAATTGTTTCTGATTGATACGCTTGATTTAATGGCGAACAAGCCCGATGTAGTTGGTAATTACAAGCGATTGCATAAACTCTACGTTGAAGCTAAAAACACGCTTAAAGAATTGATTCTGCAAGCAGAACGAGGAAAAGCGGAAAAGGACTATCTGGAGTTTCAACTGACGCAAATTGATGAGGCACAACTCTCACCCGACGAACAAGAGCAACTGGAACAAGAACAGTTACTCCTGACGCATGCAGAAGATATCAAAGAAGCACTGTATGCAGCATCGTCGGTACTGAATGCTGACGAAAACTCTGTGAATCAAATTCTGAAATGCGCTTCTGATAAACTCAGACACATTGAAAAGAACTTTGACAATGCAACAGAATTGGCTGGCAGACTGGATAGCGTGCGGATAGAACTCAACGATATCGAAGCTGAAATTGAACAGCACATTGAACATGTGGAGTACGACCCTGCGCGCTTGGCTTATGTCGAAGAACGCTTGAACACGATTTACAATCTTGAACAAAAACATCAGGTAAACACCATTCAGGATTTACTCGACATTCTTCAATCTCTGCGCGATAAATTAAACAGCATTGAAAACACAGACGAAAACATTCAGCAACAAACAGATTTAGTCAACAAACTACTTGCTGAACGAAATCAAGCAGCAATTTTGTTAACTGCAAGCAGAAAGGAATCTGCCAAACTGATTGAAAAAGAAATAACGCAGTCACTCCATGTATTGGGAATGCCTAATGTGCACATCGAAATGGCTATTTCTCAACGCAATGAACCTGATTCCTCGGGGGCTGACAGCGTATTGCTCATGTTCTCGGCAAACAAGAACATACCGCCGCAGGACGTTAAGCAAATAGCCTCAGGCGGTGAAATTGCCCGTTTAATGTTAGCTTTGAAAGCACTCATTGCCAAACGCAAATCACTGCCTTCTATTGTATTTGATGAAATTGACACCGGCGTTTCGGGCAACATGGCCGAACGAATGGCTAAGGTTATGAATCAAATTGCACAATTCTGTCAGGTAATCTGCATCACCCACTTACCTCAGATTGCAGCCTGGGGTAAACACCATTACAAAGTATTCAAAGAGGATAGCTGCGGACAAACATTGAGCCACATCAAGCCACTAGATTCAAACGGACGCATTGAGGAAATTGCCCACATGCTTTCGGGTGCTGAATTAACAGATGCGGCCATTGAAAATGCGAAATCGCTGCTTGCCAACAAGCACCCTTGATTAGCTATTTTTGCCACCTTATATAAATGACTTCATCAAGCTCATTTTTAAGAGAAACCTATAACGAAAAGGACTATTGTAAATGAAACTTACACCCTATATTCTACCTTTGCTTGCCTTAGGAACAATCAATTCTTATGCAGCCGAAATTGTAAAACTCAAGAATGCTCAAACGGCCGTCCTGAATGTTTTCACATACGACGCTAACGGAAAATTATTAAACTCTGGTGTGGCCTTTTACATTGGCGAACAGGGTGAAGCCGTTGCTTCCTATCATTTTTTCAAAGGTGCATACAAAGCTGAAGTTGTAGATTTCAAAGGAAAAAAACATGCTGTTCAGCGAATCATCGGAGCTAATGCAAGTACCGATTTGGTTAAATTCAAAGTGGATAACGGAGGAAACAACGACTACTTTAGCATCACCAACAATGCTGCTGTTAAAGGAGCTCCTTTGTATATGCTGAACTACACCACAAAGAAAAAGCAACCAGGGCAAGTGGTGAATATCAGTTCGGATGAACCCTACAACAATTATCGCTACTATCACATCGACGTGCAAAACGACAAAGCTAACATGGGTCGTCCGCTCGTTGATGCAGAGGGTTCGCTTATGGGTATCACTCAGAAGAACAATAAGAAAAATGCAGAATATGCTTATGCCCTCGACTCGCGATTTATCAACGAACTGCGAGCAACTGCTAAGTCGGCATTCAACACTGATTTACTGGAAATCAATATTCCCAAAGCTTTGCCCAACAATGCCAAGGATGCTTTAACCTATTTATATATGCTTCCTTCCATTGATACGCTTACGTGCCGTACAGCTTACAATGACTTCATCACATCGTATCCCAACATGGCCGAAGGTTATGTGAACCGAGCCAACTACTACCTGAAACAAGGAGATTTAGCCCACAGCGAACAAGACTTTTTGCTCGCTGCCGAGAAGGCCGCTTCAGACACAACAAGTATGACGCCCGATGCTGTTCACTACCAGTTCAGCACAGCTTTATATAAGGTAGCCCTTTCACCCATCGACTCTGCTACTACTCCAAGCAACTGGACTTTACAACGCGCTGAGGAGGAAGCATCTAAAGCCTACAGCATCAAGCCACACACGCTTTACCTCATGCATAAGGGTAAGTGTCAGTATGCGCAAAGAAACTACGACGGCGCATACCAGATTTTCAGCAAGGTATGTACCGACAAACAGTTTGCATCGGCCGACACCTACTATTCTGCAGCACTGGCACTTGAAAAAACCGGTCGCGATTCGATGCAGGTAATCACCCTGCTTGACAGCTGCATTACTCATCTGCCCCAACCTGTCAATGCCCGCTACGCCCAATACTATCTGGAACGCTCAAGACGACTGATACAAGCCGGTCACTTCCGCAAAGCTGTGTTCGATTACAATGAGTACGAAAAAATCATCGGGCCGCGCAACTTGAATGCCAACTTCTACTACTTAAGGTATCAGGCTGAAACTGAAGCACACATGTATCAGCAGGCACTTGATGACATAAGAACTGCCATTGCTACTTCCAAAGAACCTATACCCTTCCGTTTAGAAGAAGCTGCATTACTGCTGAGTGTGGGCGAATTCAAGCAAGCCATTGGAGCTGCCCAGAAATTGCTTCACGACTTACCCGAAAACCCCGACTGCTACAAAATTATCGGCGTTGCTTATGGTGAGCAAGGCAATAAAACCGAAGCTATCAAGAATTTACAAAAAGCGAAAAACTTAGGCGATACTTCTGTTGAAACATTCATCAAAAAGTATCAGTAAGCTATCATCTTATGAGACATCCAAGCTTGTTATTCTGCTTGTTAATGTTGTCGCATCCGGTATATGCTCAGAACATTCGTCCCAATCCACTGCTCGAAGAGGAACAAAAAGCAAGTGGTTTCGACAGTGACAGTACGGAAACAACCAATGTACCCGAAGGCATATATGTATGGAAAATAGACCCTCGATTTGGCGATATTCATCCGGCTACTTACGACACCATTCCTCACAGATTTCAAAACGAAAATTTCACTTCTGGCCCTACCGGACGCTACAACTATACGGGCAACCTCGGAGCACCGCGCATCAGCCGTTTGTTCAATGAGCAGACGGTTAATATGCAGTACAACCCCTTTATATTCAAACAGCCCTACGACTTTTTCCTGAAAGGAGCCGGCGATTTGCTGTATACAAATACCAAGTCACCATTTACCAACATCACTTACCACTCCTGCGGAAATAAAACAAACGGTGAAGACCGCATACGCGCTTTGTTCTCGGTAAACTCCGGTAAAAAATTGGGTATGGGCTTCAAGGCCGACTACTTGTATGGCCGTGGCTACTACGAAGGACAATCAACTGCCGACTTCGATGGTACACTCTATGCTTCCTACCGAGGCGATGAGTACCAGATGCACACCTTCTTTCAACACACTTACTTAAAGACAAGAGAGAACGGTGGTATTGAAAACGATGATTATGTGAAGCGGCCGGAAAGTTTCCCTACGAAATACGGAACAGCTGATATGCCAATCAATCTGGCACGTGCCTGGAATAAGATTGGCGGTAACCAATTTTTCCTTACCCACCGATATAATTTGGGATTTCATCGCTATCGCGACGAAAAAGGAAACTTACTTACCAAAGAACAGCTTAAGAAACTGACTTCGGCACCTGCTGACACCAACCAGACAAACGAAAAAGTCAAATTACAGCCGTCCAATCAACCCCGCTTGCCGCGCATCACGTCCAAGACGGAAGAGAATGAGAATCATGCACAAAAGGACTCTGCAAGAATCATCTCCGAATTTGTGCCTGTAACATCCTTCATTCACACCCTGAGAATTGATGACAATACGCGCAAATTTATTGCAAACGTAGCAAATAATGCCGAAGATCCGGGTTACTTTGCTGATTTCTACCTGCCTGGCGATTCAGCAAACGACCGTACTCACCACTTGAGTGTTGAGAACACCCTGGCCTTTGAATTGCACGAGGGCTTTAACAAGTGGATGAAAATGGGTTTACGACTGTTTGGTAAACACGAGTTTGCGTCGTACGACTTCAGACTGCCCTACGCTGTAGCCATCAATCAAAAAACGAAATTCAAGGAGAATTACATCACCGTCGGCGGACAGATACTGAAAGAACAAGGTAATATATTCCGCTACAATGTACTCGGTGAAATTCGAACTACTGGTAAAGATTGGGGAGAATTCAATGTCGAAGCAAATGCCTCGCTGAACATTCCGATTAAGAAGGATTCATTGAAGTTCCTGTTCAATGGTTTTGTTCGCAATGAACGCCCCTCGTTCTACTACCGGAAATACCGTGGGCGAAATGCCTGGTGGGACAACAACGACCTCAACAAATTGCTGCGCTCACGCATCAGTGCAACGCTCAATTACAAGCAAACCACCCTTACGGCTCACCTCGAGAATGTGCAGAACCACCTGTACTTTAAGGAAACACTCACTCCTTATCAGGTAAGTGACAATGCCTATCCAAGTTACCACCACGCCATCAAAGTTGCACAGGCTTCGAAGAACCTGCAACTGCTGGGTATCACACTCGAGCAGGACTTTCGATTCGGTATTTTGAACTGGGAAAATGAACTTTCCTATCAGGTGTCAAGCAACAAGAACATCATGCCTGTGCCTGCTTTCACCGGTTATACGAATCTATATATACTCTTTCGAATAGCCCGTGTGCTGCAAACAGAAATTGGAGCTGACATGACTTACTTTACGAAGTATTACGCGCCAACCTACTCGCCCATTATCGGACAATATGCTATTCAAGACGAAAAGTATCAGACCAAAGTGGGCAATTATCCGATAGTAAACGTGTATGCCAACTTCCATTTGAAGCGAACCCGCTTCTACATCATGGCCTCACACGTCAATTACTCATCTGGAGCCGGCGACCCGTTCTTGGTGCCTCATTATCCACTGAACCGTATGGTCATACGATTCGGAATATCCTGGAACTTTATCAATTAGCCTTATCATAAAAAGCGATACAAAGGCTATACCGCAATGCAATGCGCCCCAAGGTTTTTGTTAAACCTTGAGGCGCATTTTTTTTGAGAAACCCAACTGTATAGGTTTATATATATATAGAAGTCGTCTGAACTTTTATGAAATTCAATCTTCGTCAGAAAAGTTTAGACGACTTCATAAGTAGGTGTTCATAATTATTCGGAACTACCCTATTATTTCAGCACAAAAGCATGACAACTCCGCACGAGCCTTAAACTCACACTTGGCAGAGCACATGAATAAGGTTACCCCATATTCATTTAATGTCTTTCAATGCAAAGTCGCTTCAAATCGTACATAGAACCATTGTAGATATTTAAGTCTACATTGCCTTTGATGCCATTCAAGCGTCCACGGTCAGTATGCTGCCAAAACTTCCACGGCCCTTGATACGAAATTGTTCTCACATAATAATGAGCTATCCAGTAAGGGTATCTGTCAAAATCTTTCGTATTCAAGTAATCAACCTTAAACTTGTAATTCGTATATAATATAGGAGGAACGTGGTAATGCTTTTCTACAGCTTTTAGCCATGTCAGCGAAGCTTTGCGTAATTCTTCCGGAGACAGATTACCAACTTCCTCAATATCAAGCACAGGCGGCAAATCTCCCTCTTCCAAATGCACCTGTTTCAAGAAATATTGCGCTTGCAATTTAGCAGAAACATTCGGCTTGAAGTAATGATAGGCTCCACGTAAAAGCCCATTTTCCCTTGCCTGGTAAAAATTATCGTTAAAATTCTCGTCTAAAAAGTCCTGTCCCTCTGTAGCCTTGATAAATACGAACGAAATGGGATCTTTGCCGATTTGAGCTTTCGATAATTTTTCCCAATCAATCACTCCTTGATGATGACTTACATCTATGCCGCGGATTGAAAAACCCTCAGGATAAACCTCCTTACCATAAAGCGCCTGCCAGCGCGAACGATAGGGAGCAACGACATAAATGTAAATTAAATAACAAAATAAGCCCACCCCAAAAATCAATGACAGACGAATTAAGATGGAACGCGCTTTCAGTTCAACCTGTTGTAGGGTAAGTTTCGTCGAATGGCGGCCATTTTTTGTTTTTCTTCGAGGGCTTGTCTTAGGTCGCGAAGAAGAAGTCCGTATTCGTTTAGTAGTCATTATGCTGTTAACATAGCGCTGATTAGTGGCACGAGTTTTCGAACCATCCGTATAAACAATCATTTCCCCCCTTCAAACATCCTACAGGTACTTTTAAATAACTGACGGCTACCTAAAAAATCACTGCCACTGTTCCAAAGTTAACAGTCATTTTTATACAGGGGAATATAAATCAGAATAAAAAACAAAGGTATCCAACCACATTAAAAAGTAGATAAAAGCACAAAGGCACTTCAACAGAAAGCCATGAACCTTATCGAAAAAGCAGCAATACCTTTACTTCTAAAAAAATGAAAGGATGTCCTATAAGTTTAATGCATACAAGCAGAACCATCTGTCGCAATAGCAATTATATCTGCTCCATCAAAGAAAAAGCTGAATATATCTACTGACAGAGTAGCCGGCATCATATCAAACTTATAGAACATCCTATTTAAAAAGTCAGACTTTAAGTATTATTACTTAGCCTGTTCGAGTTTCAAAGTCATGGTGCACTGATCGCAAACTTCAGACGGACCAAAGTACTGGATAGGACCGGGGTAAACGAAGCTGGTGTTTTCAGCCCATTCCTCGCGGTGAGCAGCAAATTCCTTGAAAGGAGCACCATCCAAACGAACCAAAGCCTTCTTGATTACGGGCTTCATCTGTCCGTTACGACGTTCCATGTTCATCATCATCGTGATGGGCACACCACCGGCTACCCACTGTTCAGCAGGAGCAGTAGTGTTCTTAACGATAGCCATGTAACCAGTCTTGCCGTTAGCTACCAACTGTGCAGCGCTCGTACCGAGTGCATAGCAGTAGTCTGCATCATAGTTAGAGGGAGCAGCGCAACGTCCTTCGTAACCGAAGAAGTGATGCTGTGCAGCGAACTTACCAACGAACTTGCCTTCGTTCTTCCAAGCAGCAAGCTTGTTAGCAACCATTTCAGACAACAGCTTTTCAGTTTCGATGAGTGAAACCTGTACGTTACCGTGGGGGTCACGTTCCATAGTAAGCTGCTTAGCCACGCCATCAGGCAGACTTTCGTAAATAGCAGCGTTTTCCTTTGAAAGCTTAGAAAGAATCCATGCACGCTGTTCAGCAGCAGCAACGGTTGCAGCTTCAGGAGTAGCCAAGAGGTCGTTCAGTTCAGCAATGAGCTTCTTCATTGCAGGAATGAACTCGATGAGGCCTTCGGGAATCAATACAGTACCGAAATTGTTACCGTTAGCAGCACGCTTAGCAACAACACCGGCAATGTAAGTTACGATATCGTCGAGCGTTTGGTTCTTTTCTTCAACTTCCTCGCTTACGATACATACGTTAGGCTGGCACTGAAGAGCACATTCCAAAGCGATGTGGCTAGCAGAACGACCCATCAACTTGATGAAGTGCCAGTACTTACGAGCCGAGTTAGCATCACGCTGGATGTTACCAATTACTTCAGCATAAGTTTTGCAAGCAGTGTCGAAGCCGAAAGAAGTTTCGATTTGATCGTTCTTCAAGTCACCGTCGATAGTTTTGGGGCAACCAATCACCTGTACGCCATAGTTGTTTGCTGCATAGTATTCAGCCAACACGCAAGCGTTCGTGTTAGAGTCGTCACCACCGATAATAACTACTGCCTTGATGCCCAATTCACGGATAATCTTCAAACCGCTTTCGAACTGGCTCGTTTCTTCAAGCTTCGTACGGCCTGAACCAATCATGTCAAAACCGCCCGTGTTACGATACTCGTTGATAACTTCGTCGGTGAGTTCGATGTACTTGTGATCAACCAAGCCACCGGGGCCCATCAAGAAGCCATACAATTTATTAGCAGCGTTCTGCTTTTTGAGTTCATCGTAAAGGCCGCAAATTACGTTGTGACCACCAGGAGCCTGTCCACCCGAAAGGATGATACCGATGTTCATCGGAGCATAATCCTTCTTTTCGTCACTGGGTACGAACTCTACGAGAGGCATACCGTAAGTGTTGGGGAACAATTTCTTGATTTCTTCCTGATCGCCCACGCTCTGAGTGGGTTCACCTTCCTTAATGCTCACATTGCCACGAAGACCAGCAGGCAATTTAGGCTGATACGCAGCGCGTGCAATTTGTAATGCGCTTTTTTCCATGAGTTTTATTTATTATAATATGGGTGTTTAGTATATACTCTGATAGATGAGCCTTTGTTATCAACTCGTTGGCAAAGTTACAAAATTTTTCGGAAAGCCTTTACACCGAACAAATCAAAAATCACCTGCTTTTCTAAATACATTCATGAAAAACACCAGGAATTTGATCATTGCCCAGATGCTGTTTTCATAACCATGCTGAGATTTGCCACAACAGAATAAAAAAATCGCTGCATTTTCGGGTCATGATGGCTCAACACGATACCTACAATGCCTCTTTATTCGCGCTCAAAAATTGAGTATACAAACAAACAGAGAGCGAAATTCACTGATAATCAATGATTTCGCTCTCTGCTTTGAAAGTGATTCCGTTGGGGTTCGAACCCAAGACCCACGCCTTAGAAGGGCGTTGCTCTAATCCAACTGAGCTACGGAACCATTTTTCGGCTGCAAAAATAAGCATTTAATTATTCACAGCCAAATATTTAAGCTAAAAATATACTTATTATTCTTCAAAATCTGCATATTTCTCATCCGAGCCCTCTTCTTCGGGTAAATTTTCTCCCACATACTCAAACGAGAAGTTCACGCCGCGCGCTGAAGGGAACTGACTTCGGAGATCAACTTCAGAACGTCCTTTAAGGTGATCAACAATGCGATTATAGCATTCCATACCCGATTCAGCTTGCACATAAGCCTGAAAAGTGGTATCCTGATATCTGAATTTAGCGGTATTGGCAATTTGGATTACACGTTTAAACACGATAGTTCCCAAATACCAGCCGAAACGCTCCTCTGCCAAAAGTGCGGCTTTAATTTCCTTTTTATTCACCACCATTTCAGGAACACCCGCATTGACCTCCGGCATCTGACGCACTGAATTATCCTTGCGATTAGCTTTAAATTCCTCCATAGTCTGGGCTGTGGTCTTAATCAAGATAAAATAAACCCTTGGACGAATTTTGTAGCGTTTGGGATAAGGTATATCACTTTCGACATACATTCTTACATCATCAATCATGTGCTGATTGATAGGAATTTCAGGAATGGACGCCAAAAAGTCCATAAGTTCCTCAAAACTATAAACAAGAACATCTTGATCAAAATAACGTGCGTAGATATTCATGGGAAAGGACTAATTATATAATATGTTCTAATCAAAAGCGAAAGCTATATTCAAGAAAGAGAGTTTCAACTCGAAAAACCATTACATAGCTTAGAAGAAAACGCTTAATAATCTATGATTCTATCATAAAAAAAAGACAGCTTCGCGTATTTAGCGCAGAGCTGCCTCCATTGAAGTTTGAGCGGAAAACGAGACTCGAACTCGCGACCCCAACCTTGGCAAGGTTGTGCTCTACCAACTGAGCTATTTCCGCATGCTTTTGATACGAAGTACTTTGTATTTCCTTCATTTCGTTTTAGCGAGTGCAAAGATAAGCATTATATTTTACACTGCAAGTATTTTCGTGATTTTTTTATTCAAAAATTGGTTTTTTTGCCTATTTTCCTCGTTTTTGCCCGTTTTACGAGGGGAATTGGCACACTTTTTCGCTCTTTTTGCCCCACACTGCTCGTCGTTTGCCGTAAATGCCGTATCTTTGCTCTGTCAATGCAAGAATGGGTAATTTGGCGGCCAAACATGCTGATGCTGCAACCAATGCCTTGCACGCCTAGGCCTACAACGGAACGCACAATGGGTATTCCCAAGGTGCCCGTTTCGGCTTACTGACGTTTTTTTACTAATCTATACTTATTATATATTATATGTCTGTATCAAAATTCGAAAGTGAAGTAAAATATCTTTCTTTGCCTCAGGCCGAAGCGTACAACCGTTTTTCTGACCTCAGCAGTCTGAACGTGATTAAAGACCGCCTGAACGACCCTGCCGTACTCGAAAAAGTCGGCGAGCAGGTGCCGGCCGACAAATTGGCCATGCTGCAACAGTATGCACAAGGCGTGGAGTGCGAAGCAGATGCACTGCACATCAATTCGCCGATGGGCAAAATTTCGCTGCGCATCGTTGAACGCGATGAGCCGAAGTGCTTGAAGTTGGCTTCAGAAAATTCGCCCGTGCCCATTTACGTATGGATTCAGCTGCTTCCGAGTGGCGAAACCGGATGCAAAATGCGTGTCACCGTGGGAGCCGAAGTTAACTTTTTCATGAAGGGTATGGTGGCCAAACCTTTACAACAGGCTGCCGACGGATTGGCTAACATTCTTTCAGCCATTCACTAAACCTCTTTCAGTTTTTACGACGTGAACTGCAAATCAACACCGCCCAATCGTTCGTCATTTCAAACGCTTGGGCGGTTTTAAATATGTAAACAAACAAGTAGAGGTGCTTCTACATCAGCATTATCGCTTAATTCTCGGGTGCTATGCTGAAGTTCATTTGGGCTTCGGTAATGATGCGGCGCACGAGGTCGGGGTCGGAATTGGGGCAAATCATCAGTACACCTTCGTTTTCGGTCACCAAGTAATTGTCGAGCCCCACAATCACGGCTTTCAGTTTTTCGGGCAAACGCACAATGGTGCGCTGCGTGCCCGAAAACATCACCTTGGCATCGCCGCTCACGGCATTGCCGTCGGCATCCTTGTGGCTGGCTTCGCGCAGTTCGGGCCAGCAGCCTATGTCGGCCCAGCCAAAGTCGCACTCACGCACCACCACGTTTTCGCACTGTTCAAGCACAAAAAGGTCGACTTGGCGGGGCATCCGCTCTGTAAAGCATGAACGCACATACTCCACTTCTTCGGCTATCGTAACCATTTGACGCGCCAGAATTTCGACACTTTGCGAGGGGCGACCCGAACGCTTGGTCAGGCAGTCGCCCATGGTTTGGGCATTCCACATGAATATGCCTGTGTTCCACAAAAATTCGCCGCTGTCCATAAACATTTTGGCATATTCGTATTCCGGTTTTTCGGTAAACGACTGCACGCGGTGTAAATGTTCACCTTCGACGGGTTCGCCCATCTGAATGTAGCCATAAGCCGGATTGGGTCGCGTGGGGCGCACACCCATGGCCAAAAGCTCGGGGTGCGTCGCTACGTAATCAAGGCCTTGCAGCACTTGATGTTCGAAGCGGTCGGTATGCAGAATCAGTTGGTCGGCAGGAGTCACCACCACATTGGCATCGGCATTGGCCAGCACGGCGTGCCAGGTGCCCCAAATGGCTGCCGGAGCCGTGTTGAGCTGTACGGGTTCGGGCAATATGTTTTCAACCGGCAACGTGGGCAACTGCTGTTTTACCAAATCCACGTAGCCCTCGTAGGTCGACACAAAGATATGGTCGAGCGATATGAAACGGGCAAAACGCTCAAAGGTTTGTTGCAGCAGGGTGCTGCCGGTACCAAAAAAGTCGATGAATTGTTTGGGCATGTTTTTGCTGCTGGCGGGCCAGAGCCGACGTCCCACGCCACCGGCAAGTATGATGCAATAATTGTTATTAGGCTGTGTTTCCATTTTCAATAGCAATTTTATGGAAGGGCGTAAAGGTTCAATAAAGAAGAAGAAGAAGAAGAAAGGAGGAAAGTTGCTTTACGAAATGCAGCAGGATTTCCTTCGCCAACTGCTTCTATGGCGAAGATAGTGAATTTTTCATTGGACTGCTACCCGACGTGCCCTAAAAATTTGAAAATAAGAAAAGCATTCCATAATATCAGACATTTTTACCCTATTAAGGTGATTCGGCCAACGAACGCTGTGGCAACAGAACTGCATGCCGGAAGCGGAGGTAACGGATGGTGGCTGCGGGCGGTAGGCGACACAAACAACAAAAGAGTGCTTTATCTGCGTATGAACAGACAAAGCACTCTTTCATTCAGGGCCGTTATGGCACGTATATGAAGTCGTCTAAACTTTTCTGACGAATATTTGATTTGGAGATTTATCTCTTCTAAATTCAATCTTCACCTTTCTTTTTGGCCGTTTTTTGACCTTTCATCAGTCGTGTAGCTCGCTACACTCCTTCTTCAAGGCCCAAAAACGCCTCAAAAATTAAGGCAAATCTTGAATTTCATAAAAGTTCAGACGACTTCTATGAAAAAAGAAGCGGAGCTACTATTAGCGCACGCGGATTTTTTTACCTTGGTTAATGAGCGAACCCTTGATGCCGTTGAGTTGGCGGAGCTTCTTGACGGTGGTTCCGTTGCGGCGTGCAATGTCGCTGAGGGTGTCGCCGCGACGTACCGTAACCGACTTGCTGCGCTGGCGACTCTTGGCCTTGCGCGAACGCGAAGTGCGGGCCGAACGCGATGAGCCGGAATAGCGCGAGGTGGTGCGGGGAGCAACCGCGGCTTCGTTGACTGCTACGGTGGTACGGCGGGTCAGCAGTTCGTCGGCGCGATAGTTGTAAATCGAATCTTTATAGGCCAGGAACGAGCTGATGGTTTCGATGGGCAGGCATACGCTCATGGGACCGCTCGAACCGGGAATGACGTCGGTGCGATACTGCGGATTGAGCGCACGAATGGCTTCCTTGTCGATTTGGCAGAGGTCGGCAATCTGCTGCATGTGCAAGTCGCGCGTCACAGTAACGGTGTCGGTGCTGATGGGCAACATGGTTTTCATGGGGCAGATGTTGTGCTCGCAGTAATAATTCATGATGTAGTTGGCTGCAATGAATGCGGGCACATAGCCTCGGGTTTCGCGAGGCAAATAGGGATAAATAGCCCAGTAATCGCGGGCACCGTCGGCACGGCTGATGGCCTTTTTCACGTTGTTCGGTCCGCAGTTATAGGCTGCAATCACCAGGGTCCAGTCGCCGAAAATGGCGTAAAGGTCGCGCAAATAGCGTGCGGCAGCCCAGGTCGACTTGTGGGGGTCCTGACGTTCGTCGATAAGGCTGTTGATTTTCAAATCGTAGCGTTTGGCGGTCGAGGTCATGAACTGCCACAGACCTACGGCTCCTGCATGGCTCTTGGCCTTGGGTTCGAGGGCCGATTCAATGACGGGCAGATATTTCAGTTCGAGGGGCAGGCTGTAATAGTCGAGTGCTTCCTCGAAAATGGGTACATAAAAGTTGCCGGCACCGAGCATATACGACACGGAGCGACGCAGGCGACCGCTATACTGGTCGATAAACTTCTGCACCACACTGCTGTAGGGCATATCCATCACTACGGGCAAGCGACGCAGGCGTTCCTGATACACTTCGGGAGCGTAGGTGGGGTTTACATCGGGGTCGACACAGGTGGTGTCGGGATAAAGATATTTTTTAGCCATCCATTCGTTGAGCAACGAATCGTAGGCAGCGGTCATACCTTCGGGCAGCTGAATAACTTCTTCGCGTCCGCTTTGTTCGTCGTTGACCGTAATTTCTGTGACGTCGGTTTGCGCTGTGGCACTGAAAATGCCGGCTGCAAGTGATAGTAATATGGTTGTGATACGTTTCATCTATGAAATGCAGATTGAGCTTGTGTGATGTAAGCGGTCGGGGCTTTGCGCCGCAACCGGTTGATTTTGTCGGGCAATTTATCTTTTAAAATCGAAGACTGCATCCTACGCCGTAGGCCGTTCCCTGACGCGGACCGCCAAGCGACGAGGGCTTGACGCTCATGACTGCCGGTTCGACACTCATGGAAAGGTCGGGGGTGATGTCGAACTCTGAGAGTTGTGCATCGACGTAAGCATCGACCACCGAAAGCAGATACACGCCTACGAAGCAGAAGGCGCTGAGGTCGCGATAGCGGCGGTAAAAGTCTTTTTTGCGTTTGAACACGCGCTTAAACTGCTCTTCGCGTCCGGTGATGTCGTAGCGCGGTGGCAGCATTTCCAAAAAGGAGTTGGTGTTCGGGTCGTCGTCCATGATGTCGAGATAGGCCTGCGAATAGTCTTTATACATTTGCTGGTTCCACATCAGGGCGTAGGCACAGCCCAAGAAACCGCCATATACAAAGGGCAGTTTCCAGTACTTGCGGTTGTAGATTTGTCCGGCACCCGGCAGCACGAGCGAAAGCCAGAGGGCACGCTGTGGGTCGGGGCGGAATTGCTTTCGGGCAAAGTCCGTTTTTTTAGTTTTTGTGCTGAGCGAGTCGGCCATTTGGCTGATTTTCGCGGTATCGGCAGGTTGCCCGACAGAGTCAACGCCAACTTGCAGGGGCAAGGCGGCAGTTCGCAGCGTGTCGTGCGGTGCTGCTTCATTCGCGTCATTTTCCACATCGAACATTAAAATGGGTAAAGCCGAAACCTCAGTGAAGGCTTCGACTTCTGTGTGTGGATTAGCTTGAATGGTAGTAGAATGCAGGCAGAACGTCAGTCCGCACAGCAGCCATTGCCGTAGGGTTTGCAATGTCATTCGTTGAAATAAGTGAGTTTACTTTATCTTATCAATGAGTGCAATGATGTGTTCCAGTTCCTCTTCTGTGGCAAAGGCAATGGAAATTTTGCCTTTGCCTTGTTGCGAACAGGTCATTTGCACCTTGGTACCGAACACGTCCGAGATGCGGTTTCTGAGTTCGGTGTATTCTTCGGGCAGTCGTTTGGTGGCATTTTTCAGCGTGTGTCGTCCGCTTTTCAGCGTTTCGCCTCTGTTAAGCGCCTTGACCATTTCTTCAACCTGCCTTACAGAGTATCCTTTTTCTTTGATTTCGTTGTAGAGTTTCAGCTGCAACGAGGGTTGGTCGAGTCCGAGCAGTGCGCGTGCGTGCCCTTGGTCCACTTCTTTGTTTTGCAAGGCCATTTGCACTTGTGCAGGGAGTTTGAGCAAGCGTAGGTAGTTGGCAATAGTTGCGCGGTTTTTCCCTACTTTTTCCGACAGTTTGTCCTGCGTCAGCCCGTACTGTTCGATGAGGTGCTGATAGGCCAGTGCAATTTCGATGGCATTGAGGTCTTCGCGCTGGATGTTTTCGACCAGTGCCATCTGCATCATGTTTTCGTCGTCGGCCGTGCGTACGTAGGCCGGAATGGAAGAAAGTCCGGCCATTTGCGATGCCCTCCATCGACGTTCGCCTGCAATAATCTGGTATTTGCCGTCGTCCATCAGCCTCAGCGTAATAGGCTGAATAATGCCTATTTGCCGTATGCTTTCGGCCAGTTCCTGCAATGCGTCGGCGTCGAATTCGCGACGGGGCTGATTGGGGTTGGCCATGATTTTAAACAAAGGCACTTCGTTGATGCTCGACGAACCGCCCGTGTGCACTTCATCTTGGGTCGAAATCAGTGCGTCAAGGCCGCGTCCGAGGGCTGGGAATTTCTTATGTGCAGACATTTCAATGACTTAAAGGTATCCGGTTATTTTTCGTTTTTGCTGATGATTTCCTTGGCCAGGGCCAGGTGGTTCTTGGCTCCGGTTGAGTCGGCATCGTAAAGTATGGCGGGTAGGCCGTGACTCGGGGCTTCGGAAAGTTTTACGTTGCGCTGAATCACGGTTTTGAACACCAATTCCTGAAAGTGTCGCTTCACTTCGTCGTAAATTTGGTTAGCCAGTCGCAGACGGCTGTCGTACATCGTCAGCAGGAAACCTTCGATTTCGAGTTCGGGATTCAGCTTTTTCTTTACAATCTTAATGGTATTCAACAGTTTAGAAATACCTTCGAGTGCAAAATATTCGCATTGTACGGGAATGATAACCGAGTCGGCGGCTGTCAGTGCGTTGACGGTTATGAGTCCGAGCGAGGGCGAACAGTCAATCAGGATATAGTCGTATTCATTATCGAGCGGCGCCAGCATCTTGCGGATAATGCGCTCGCGACCCTCAAAGTTCAGCATTTCGACTTCGGCTCCTACCAAATTGATGTTTGAGGGCACAACGTCGAGGCGGTCAATATCGGTGGTATAAATAGCCTCATGAATGTCAACGCCATTGATCACGCATTCATAAATGGAATACTCCACCTGGCTCAGGTCTACCCCCAGCCCCGACGAGGCATTGGCCTGCGAGTCGGCATCAATCAGGAGCACTCGTTTTTCGAGCGTGGCCAACGATGCGGCCAAATTCATCGAGGTGGTTGTTTTACCCACCCCACCTTTTTGATTTGCTAAAGCAATGATTTTGCTCATATTTTAGTTTGGGTATGCTATTCTGTGTGTATCAGCGGCTGCACTGCACTGATTCAGGGCGGTGCTTGCCGTTTTGCATTATTGGCTGTGGCTACGGCCGTTTTTGCATGGGCAAAGTTAAGAATAAATCGGCGAATAAGCTAAGTCTAAGTGTTTTTTCGTACTTTTGCTTCTGTATTTGCCTCTTGCGGTCGGGGGTGCCATGCTTTGTTTTACATTGTTGAAGCATGCTCTGCTGCAAGCATTTACTTCTTTTTTTTTCAGACCAACTAAATTATTGTATATGCGTCCCTTACTGCTTATTTCAAACGATGACGGTGTGCAGGCTCCGGGCATCAACTTTTTGATCGAAACGCTACGCCCGCATGCCGACCTTTTGGTTATGGCGCCCGACTCGGCTCGCTCGGGCTTCAGCTGTTCGATTACTTCGGAACATCCGCTCACTTTCCGCGTGCTGCGCGAGGAAGAGGGGCTGACGGTTTGTGCTTGTTCGGGCACGCCCGTTGACTGTGTGAAAATGGCACTCAACGTGTTTCCCGACCGTAAGCCCGACTTGGTTATCGGTGGTATCAACCATGGCGACAACTCGTCGGTCAATGCGCACTATTCGGGCACCATGGGGGTGGCTATTGAGGGCGCACTGCAGGGCTATCCGTCGGTGGCATTTTCACTGTGCAACCACAGCATGAATGCTGACTTCAGTCCGCTGGCTCCGTATTTGGTGGACTTTACGCTGAAAACGCTCGAAACGGGACTGCCGCCTTTCACTTGCTTGAACATCAACTTCCCGAACACACCGCAGTTTAAGGGGGTGAAGGTGTGTCGCATGGCGCATTCGCGCTGGCAAAAGGAGGTGCAGCGACGCGAACATCCCTGGGGTAAGCCTTACTATTGGCTGGTTGGTGAGAATGTGGACTTTGAACCTGAGGCCGAGGATACTGACCATTGGGCTTTGAACCACGGCTACATTGCCATTACGCCTACGCAACTTGACGTTACGGCTGTAGAACTGATGGAGAAATTGAAATCTGTGTTCTGAGAAACCCAACGGTGCTGACCGTTGTTTTTACTTCTTGACTTGATACATACCGAGTACTGCGGTAAATGACTCTTTGCCTTTCATTTGCCGCAACACTCGGCTTTTTTCTGGAACGAACACATGAAGTATACAATTAAACGAAGGTAAACGTGTGTATAAAACGTTTGCACTTTGTTAGTTTTGACAATCGGAGTGGGATAAAATGGTATATCCCTATTTCATTTTTTTTGAGTGAGTAAAACATGCTCTGAAATAACTGATAATAAATAGGTTACGCCTATTTTTTAGCGGTTCGAAGAAATCGAGGTGCGATATCAGATGCCAAAAAAATTTGGATTTCGGGGTAATGAGATTGTATCTTTGCACCCAGAATGGCAGGTTGCTTACCAACCTGGAATGATGAAAAAACAAATAGCTCTTATTGATTCAGCGTTCTTTGACATTTTGCTACAACAGAAAGTAAGGCAGGAAGGCCTGTCTGAAACCCATGCGCGCGATTGGAAGTTACCCCTTGGTTTTGCGACTGAAGTTGCGGAATATTGACATGGAGTAGCTTTTCATGTATTGGCACACCGGCAACTTTGTGTGTTTGAATGAGAAAAATTCGCATGGCTCTGAAAAATGTAATTTTAAGATGGCATCGTCCAATTTTAAATCATTACATTTGCTGTATGAAAACGATGATAAGAAATGTAGTTTCCTTTTTGGCCACGCTGATGCTGTCAGCGTGCGACATCATAGATTACCATCCTTACGATGCTCGTTTGGATGGTACGCACGATATCAATGCACGAAACATGACGCGCATTGAGCAGGCGTGTGCCGGAAAAAAGGCCCTGAAATTTGTGCTGATTAGCGATACACAACGGTGGTACGACGAAACGTACGAGGCGGTGAAGAGTATCAATGCTCGCACCGACATCGACTTTGTGGTGCACTGTGGCGACTTGTCGGACTTTGGCGTGACAAAGGAGTTTGAACAGCAACGCGACATTCTCGAAAAACTCAAAGTGCCGTATGTGGTGCTGCTGGGCAATCACGACTGTCTGGGAACGGGGGCCGATACGTTCAGATGGATGTTTGGCGACCCGAACTTTTCGTTCAATGCCGGAGATACGCATTTTCTGTGCATCAATACGAATGCCTTTGAATATGACTATTCTACGGCGGTACCCGACTTTGGCTATATCAGCACCGACCGCAATGCGGTGCCCGACAGTGTGCGACGTACGATTGTGGCCATGCACGCTCAGCCTACTTCTGAACAGTTCAACAACAATGTGTCGCACTTGTTCCAGTACGAAATCAAGCAGTATCCGGGCTTGACTTTTTGCATGTGCGGACACGGACATACCACGCAGTGTAATGATCTGTTTGGCGACGGGGTGCTGTACTATGAATGCGGAGCGGCTAAGAAACGCGAATATGTGGTGTTTACATTAACTGAGGAGGGAGGCTACAAGCATGAAGTGGTTACATATTAAACTTACGCACCGCAGAATGCTGGGTGTTCGAACGGCCCTGTGCTGCCTGGCATGGGGCTTGCTTGGAGTGATTTCTGCTTGTAGGGCGCAAAATGCTTGCCCTGACCAAACACGTTTCCTTTGCACAACCGATACTGCCGGCAAACGCGACACGGCGGTTTCTGTCGTTCGCCTTGATTCGGGTACTGTTGTCAGTTTGCCCGATTCGCTGGTGCGCCGTTTGGCTGCGCGGCTGGGTATGATTGACAGCGCGGAGGCGCGGCGATACTTCGAGGCGGACAATTTGCTGCTGCGCGAGAATTTGGATACGGCCGATACGCGCCCTGTGCTTTCGCGCTACGAACGGCACCGCCGAAAACGCATCAAGGGGTGGGCCAAACTGATTCCAAACCAGTCGTGCCTGCAATACGCGGGCAGCATCGGCCTGCTGAGTGCGGGCTTGGGATGGCACTACGGACGGGGTGACCATTGGGAAACGGAACTATTGGTGGGCTTTTTGCCAAAATATAAAACGGAAACTGCCAAAAGCACTTTTACGCTGAAGCAGCGCTATGTGCCCTGGCACTGTGTGTTGGGCTCGCGCTGGACGGTGGAACCGCTCACCACGGGCTTGTTCTTCAACACGATTTCGGGCGATGACTTTTGGAAAAATCAGCCCGACCGCTATCCGAAGGATTATTACGGTTTTTCGACGAAGGTGCGCACCAACATTTTCGTGGGACAGCGTTTACGCTACAACATTCCGCACAGCCGACGCATCTTTTTGCAGGCGATGTCGCTTTACTACGAAATCAGCACCTGCGACTTGTATTTGATTTCAAAAATTACAAATCGGCATTATCCGTGGAGTAAAACGCTGTCGCTGGCCATCGGGTTGCGCTGCGAAATGTAGAATGGTCGACAATAGCTGATAGTGGCTGACAATGCCCGACAGCGACTGACAATGCCCGACAGTGGCCGACGTAGAACGACGGATGCCCATTTTTCATTCACAAAAAATGCTGCACATCGCACACTCCAACCGGGAGTAGATGCGTTGTGCAGCACTTTTTGTAGATAATAGGGAAAAAATGTATGGGCGGTTGCCGCGATTGATTTACACGCGCACGGCTTCTTCCACATTTTCGAGCGCACGGAGCTTGTCGCAAACCGTAACGACATCGGCTGTGTCGTAAACCGAGATTATCATGTAACCTTCGAAAATGCCGTCGTCGGTGTCGAGCTGTATGCGCTTCACATTAAAGTGCGTCAGCGTGTGTAGCACTTCGGCAATGGAGTAAAGCACGTTTTGCGAATCGATGCCTCGCAACTGAATTTTCACATCGTGCAACGTCACCTTGTGGGTGTCCCAGCGGCAAGCTATGAGGTTGTTGCCATAGCGTGTTTTCAGTTTCACAGCCGTTTCGCAGTTACGCTTGTGCAAGTGCAGTTCGCCATCGTCGGTGATGTAGCCCAGCACGTCGTCGCCCGGAATGGGTTGGCAGCAAGTTGAGAACACGCATTTGCGCAGCACTTCTTCGTTGAGCACCAGCACCTCCTTGCGGTTCAGCTTTTTCACCCAGTCGGGGTCTAAGGCTGTGTTCTCCACCTGCACTTCGTCTTTTTCGTCCGATTTGCCGATGAAGGGAACGAAGCGTCGCCAGCCCTTGCTCGTGCCCTTGTTGCGCAGGGCGGCCAGCAAGTTGTCGTCGAGCAAATCCTTTTCGTCGCCAATGTTGAAAAACATTTCCTCGACCGACTGTTCGTGGAAAATGCGTCGTGCCTTGTCGATGATGCCCCCGTCGAGCATAAAGTTATTGCGCAGCAGGAAGTCGCGCAGCATTTCCTCGCCCCGTCGCTGTTTTTCGCGGCTTTCGCGTCGCAGAATGGCCTGAATCTTGGCACGCGCCTTGGCTGTGGTTGCAAATTTCAGCCAGTCGGTTTGCACGCGCTGATTGCGCGAAGTCAGAATCTCCACCTGGTCGCCACTGCGCAGCAAATAGCTCAGGGGCACCAACCGGTGGTTCACCTTGGCACCGAAGCAGTGTGAGCCCAAGAAGGAGTGAATGCTGAATGCAAAGTCGAGTACGGTCGACCCTTTCGGCATGGTTTTCATTTCGCCCTTCGGCGTAAACACCATGATTTCCGAAGCATAGAGGTTGAGCTTGATATTGTCGAGGAGGTCGAGCGTATCGGGCTGCGGGTCGTCAAGAATTTCCTTGATCGAGTTCAGCCAGTGGTCGAGTTCGTTTTCGTCGTACTCGGCATTCTTATCTTTATACTTCCAATGCGCCGCAAAGCCCACTTCGGCAATGTCGTCCATGCGGTCGGAACGTATCTGCACCTCAATCCATTTGCCTTGTTTCGACATGAAAGTGTTGTGCAGAGCCTGATAACCGTTTGTCTTGGGGTTAGACAGCCAGTCGCGGAAGCGCGTGGGGTGCGGTTTGTATATTTCGGTCAGGGCTGAGTAAATGCGGAAGCACTCATCCTTTTCTTTACTACGGTCAGAAGGCACGAACACTATGCGGATGGCCAAAATGTCGAACACTTCCTCGAAGGGGATATGCTTGTTCTGCATTTTCATCCAAATGGAATACGGACTTTTAATGCGTGCCTTGATGTTGTAATTGATGCCGAGCGCATCGAGTTTCTGGCAGATAGGAGGCGTAAACTGGTCGATAATGTCGTTGCGCTCCATACTCGATTCATCGAGTTTAGCCAGCACCGAAGCGTATTCCTCGGGGTGTTCGTATTTAAAGCTCAGGTTCTCGAGTTCCGTTTTTATTTTGCTCAGTCCCAGGCGGTCGGCAATGGGCGCAAAGATGTAGAGCGTTTCGCCGGCAATTTTGTATTGCTTCGAAGGTAGCATACTCGAGAGCGTGCGCATGTTGTGCAAGCGGTCGGATATTTTGATGAGGATTACACGAATGTCGTCGCTCATCATGAGCAGCAATTTTTTGAAGGTTTCGGCCTGCAGCGAGGCACGGTCGCCAAACACACCACCCGATATTTTGGTCACACCCTCAACGATATTGGCAATTTTCTGTCCGAACAGGTTGCAAAGGTCTTCGTTCGTATAGTCAGTATCCTCCTCCACATCGTGCAGCAGTGCGGCGCAGATTGAAGTGGACCCTAGCCCGATTTCGCCGCAGGCAATCTGTGCCACGGCAATGGGATGCAGAATGTAGGGTTCGCCCGACCGGCGGCGCACACCCTTGTGAGCCTCTTTGGCAAAATGAAAGGCTTTGGTGATGAGGTCTACCTTCCGGCGGTGGTTCGAAGCCAGATAAGTGTCGAGCAAATGTTGGAATGCGGCATTTATCATCTCCTCGTCTTTCTGCTCTTGAGGAGAGAGCGCTTTGGAGTTTGTTTGCATGAGGAATGAATATTTGGGTGTGCGTTATTTACTAATGATAGGTTCTGAATGATTACAAACCAGCCATATCTGACAAATATCTGACAAATAACTGGCAAATATTCAACAGATGGCCGAAGTGACCTCCGGCGTGCCGTAAGGCGTAAACAGCTGCCTCGGTTTGCAGGGCAATGAGCCCATACTTTTGCTCATACTGCGAAAGATGCGTATGGGCTATGTTGTTACAAATTTAGTAATAATGGCGCATTGTGCCTTTGTTTTTTTCAATTATTTTTTTGTTTCAACCCTATTCTCTGTTAATGAGCATAATTTTCATGTAAAATGCTTACTTTTGCCGATTAAGTGGATGTACATAATTTTCCACCCTACTTATCATTTCACAAAAACCTACTCATTGACAGGCGTTCAAAATCGTTTCTGAGTACTTCATATACTCAAACCATGCAGAACGCCTGCTTGCATAAACTATTATGAAAGCCTTAAAAGAAAGAATCTTGCGCGATGGCAAATGTTTTGAAGGCGGCATTCTGAAAGTCGACAATTTCATCAACCACCAGATGGACCCCATTCTGATGAAGTCGATGGCCGTGGAATTTGTGCGTCGCTTTGCCCGAACTGACATCAATAAAATCATTACCGTCGAGGCCAGTGGCATTGCACCGGCCATTATGGTGGGCTATTTGCTCGAACTGCCTGTGGTGTTTGCCAAAAAGAAAACGCCCAGCACCATGGAACGCATGTTGCGCACACAGGTCTACTCGTTCACCAAGCAGCGTTCCTACGATGTGTGCGTCAGCAGCGACTATTTGCAGCCTGGCGACAAGGTGCTGTTTATTGATGATTTCCTGGCAAACGGCAATGCGGCCAAAGGCATTATGGACCTCGTAAAGCAGGCCGGTGCCGAACTCGTTGGCATGGGATTCCTCATCGAAAAGGCCTTTCAGCACTGCGGCGATGAACTGCGGGCTGCAGGCATTCACGTCGAAAGTCTGGCCATTATCGAAAGCCTAGACCATTGCGAAATAAAAATTCGCTAAGCAACGCAAACGAGCCATACGGCTGTGCCCCATCGCTTTACAACACCTTACGAGGTGGCTCTAAAATATAAAGCATTGAAAAAAACATTGGAAAAAGAAGAAGACATACAGTCCAGAACCATCCGCTTCCTGCGCTTTCCGCTCATTGTGGCTGTGGTACTGATACACACGCGATTGGACCATGTTGTGGTCAACGGACACCTGCTGACCGAAACGGCCCGGTTTCCCGTGTTCGCGCTCTGCCAACACATAGTCAGCACCGAAATAGCCCGCATAGCTGTGCCTTTGTTCTATTTCATGTCGGGTTATCTGTTTTTTTACCGCAGCACGCCATTCAGCCTGGCGGTTTATGGTCAGAAAATCAAGAAGCGCGTCCACAGTCTGCTTGTCCCCTACCTGTTCTGGAATGCGGCCGTGTTTCTGCTGCTATTTCTGGCGCAACAATGTATGCCCGAACTAACCTCGGGACAAAACAAAGCGGTAACCGATTACCATTGGACAGACTGGCTGAATTTGTTTTGGAGCCACCGCGACGGCCGTCCCGTGTGCTACCAGTTTTGGTTCATCCGCGATTTATTCGTCGTCATGCTCCTCTCACCCCTGCTCCATCTGCTCCTCCGCCGTTTGCGCTGGACGGTGGTCGGTCTGTTCGGCCTGCTGTGGGTTTTCAATGGTTGGTATGCCGTTCCCGGCCTCAGCATCACTGCATTTTTCTTCTTCTCCTGGGGTGCCTGCTACAGCATTGAAGGCATACCCTTCACCCCCGGGTTCCGCCGCCACCGCCGCCTCCTGCTCCTCACTTACCTGACGATGCTCGCGCTCAACACCTTGCTGTGGAAGGCGCAACAAACCGACTGGTTCTTTCTGCAAAACGTAGGGGTAGCCTTGGGCGCAGCTGCCACGATGGGCTGGACGGCACACGCACTGTCGCGCCACACCTTGCGCGTCAATCCGTTTTTAGCCTCAGCCTCGTTCTTCGTATTTGCTTATCACGGCATGCCCATGACGCTGGCCATAAAGTGCTGGGTGCGTCTGTGGTCGCCGCTTGGCGAAGCGCAGCTACTGGCGGGCTATGTGCTCATTCCGCTACTGATTGTGGCCCTTGGCTTAGGGCTCTATGCCGTGTTGCGCAAACATTTTCCGGCATTCACAGCCTGTATCACCGGGGGCAGATAGTGCTGATAGACTCATCCCTTCTTTTTCCCGACACACCGAGTCGGGAAAACTTTCGGGGCTATATTTAAACGGAAACCCTCAATTAAAACAGGCTCCCAAAAAGTTGTTTTTTTGAACCACCTTCAACATTTCACACCTCAATGAAATACTTTCTGATTGCAGGCGAAGCCAGTGGCGACCTTCACGCTGCCCACTTGATGCAAGCCCTGAAACAAATAGATACTGCAGCGCAATTTCGCTATTTCGGCGGCGAGCAGATGCAAGCCGTGGGGGGCGAATTGCTGGTACACTATCGCGATTTGGCCTACATGGGTTTTGTACAAGTAGCCCTGCACCTTCCCACCATTTTGCGCGGCATGAAGCTGTGTCGCCAAAGCATTGTGCAGTGGCAACCCGACGTGGTGATACTCATCGACTATCCCGGCTTTAACCTCAAAATGGCTCAGTTCGTCAAAAAGCACAACATCTGTCCGGTGTTCTACTACATTTCGCCCAAAATCTGGGCATGGAAAGAGCACCGCATCCACGCCATTCGCCAAAACGTCGACCGTTTGTTCTCCATTCTTCCCTTCGAAGTCCCGTTTTTCGAAGACAAGCACCACTACCCCATCAGCTATGTGGGCAATCCCTCGGTCGATGAGGTATCGGCCTACCTGTCTGCTCACACTGCCCCCATCGCGCAACAGCCTGTGCTGGCTTTACTCCCCGGATCGCGCCGTCAGGAAATCACCGACAACCTCAGCCGCATGCTCAGTGCCGTCGCTCCTTTGTCAGACTACAAGGTAGTTGTGGCTCAGGCTCCCTCGATGCCGCGCGAGTTTTACGACCGGCTGATTGCCGAAAGTAATGTGTCTGCCGAACGTGTCGAAGTGGTGAACGGCCGTACCTACGAACTGTTGCACCATGCCACAGCGGCACTCGTCACCAGCGGCACAGCCACGCTCGAAGCGGCCTTGTTCCGCGTGCCGCAAGTGGTGTGTTACCGCATGAGCGGCGGCCGGGTGGTCAACCTGTTGCGACCGTATTTCTTGAAAGTGCCGTACATTTCGCTCGTAAACCTGATTGTCAATCGCGAAGTGGTGCCCGAACTCGTTGCCGCTGACATGACGCCCGACAACGTGCGCCGACACTTACAGCAAATTCTGCCGGGTGCCGAAGGCCGCGAACGTATGCTCAAGGGCTACGACGAAATGATTGCCTTGCTGGGCGAACCCGGTGCGCCGCAACGGGCAGCCCGCGAAATGGTCGACAGGCTGCGCACTGAATAACTGTCCCCTGATTTCGGGCTGACGCAAAACGGCCTATGCTTACTTACATAGATATACGAATCGTGTAGGAGATAAATACTAATCGTAAGTGTTTATCTCCTACTTTTGTATTTACCGACCTCTCACACTATCGCAGTAGTTTCTATTCGAAGTGCCATTCAACGTAAACGTTAAAGTTTTCAGTCGCAAAAACGCGTAGTAAAACTCAACGACGCATCCTGGGTTTCAGACAGGCCTACCTGCCTTACTTTCTTTTGTATCAAAATGTCAAAGAACGCTGAATCAATAAGAGCTATTTGTTTTTTCATCATTCCAGGTTGGTAAGCAACCTACCATTCTGGGTGCAAAGATACAACATGTACACCGCCAAATCCAAATTTTTTGGCCCTCTAATATCGCACCTCGAAAGTTTTCCACACCCCAAAATCGGCATTCAGCCCTTTATCCATGGGCTTTCACGCGCATTTTCCACACACGAAAAAAAATGAAATCGGGATATAACATTTTATCTCATACCGATTATCAAAACGTACGAAACAGTAACATTTTTCCTCACCCCTATGCTACTACCCCCACACCTTTTTACTACTGACCCATCATAAAGTGAATAAATCATTGATTTTACAATGGGAAAGCCCGGTGTACTCTTCGTTTTACGGAGTACACCGGGCTTTTTTTGTATGCAAAAAAATGCGGATTATGTTTTATGTCTATATGTATCGGTCACTCAAAGTAAAACGATAGCACCACCATGCCGATGGTGGCTTTGTCAACACTTTGCGTGTAAATCAGTTGCGAGGAGTCGGTGAGGTCTTTGCGGTTTTTTTGTAGCACATTGGTCAAGCCGAAACAGAATTTGAGTTCGGGAATCAGTTTAAAGAAGGGCAAATACACATCGCAGCCCATACCGGCTTCCAACATCAGGTTGAAGGGCTTGGTTTTCAGTTTGCTGTGCTTACCGGTGGTAAGGTCGTACATCGGAGCTACACCGGCTACGACGTATGGCCGGTAATTGTTGAATCGCGGTGCTGCCACTTTGAGGTTTACGGGTACGCCAATGTAGCACGATTTCATGTCCTGACTTTCCTCGTCGCCCGTGGTGAGTTCGCGAAATGTAATATGCTTTGAACCGAAGTGGAGCGAGGGCATGACTCTGACGGCCAGGTATCGGTTCATTTTCCATTCGCCCAGCACGCCTACCGAAAATCCGAAGTTCGTACGGTCAGTTTGCGCCAGCCACTGTTTTCCGGTTGCCGGGTCGGTATATCCGTTGTTCTCCAGATTCAGGCTTTGGTCGTGCGCTCCCACAAAGAATCCGTAGTGAAACCGTCGTTCGTCAATAAAGGGTTTATGCTGCACACGTCGTTGCTGCGCGCCTGCCGCTAAAGTCAGGCACGCCATAACTACTGTCAGAAGTAAACGGATGGGGCGCATGCTGAAAAAATGTTTGGGTGAGTAAATATCAAGATACTTAACGGAGATGTGGTATGTTTTATTGTATGCAAAGTTACATTTTTTTTCATAAGGTGCATTTTGAATAAACACACAGCGTTCGATTTGCACTACCTTTGACTGCGTACAAGGTAGGCGGCATCTCAGCTCTGCCAAAGAAAATTCAAATTTTCTTTGGCAGAGCGTTCGATTTGCACTACCTTTGCTACCGCGTTCTGCACGCTGTTCCTTGCCACCGCATGGAGCTGCCAGTGAAGAAGCACGGACAATAACTCATCAATAACCATCTTTTAATTACTTACAATTATGGCTTACGTAATTAGCGACGAATGCATCGCATGCGGCACTTGCATCGATGAATGCCCCTCTGGCGCCATCTCTGAAGGCGAAAAGTACTCAATCGACCCCAACGTTTGCGTTGACTGCGGTACTTGCGCTGATGTTTGCCCCTCGGGTGCAATCTCTGCAGGTGAATAATTTAGCCTGTATTCGCACACTTAACTCAACTCGACTGCTGCTCTCCGGTTCGCCGGATTGCAGCAGTTTTTTTTGAACCTTCGACGAAAATGTTAACAGCCCAGCAGGCTTTAAAGTGAAAATTCTTCAAAAATCAAAGTCTGATGCTTCACCAAATTTAGGTTGGTTGGGACACAAAGTTGCCCCTCGCGAAAATTTATTCCGAGATTCTTGAAATTAGTTCCGAGGTTGTTCGATTTAGTTCCGAGCTAATGCAAATTAGTTCCGAGCTTGTTCAAATTAGTTCCGAGCCTGTGCAAACAAATTTGGAGTTACTGATAATCAGTGCTTTCAGAAAATCAGCAACCTTGGTTTCCGAAACGCTCGTTTCGCTCCGAAATCGGGCAAAACGCCAACGGCTGTGTTTTAGCTTTATTCAGAATTTTGTTAAAACCACTACGAACCGTACAAGCAAGCAAAAAAAAAACGCTTTCATGCTGAAAAACCAACACAAAAGCGTAGTAAATAAGCAGTCGGGATGACTGGATTCGAACCAGCGACCACACGCCCCCCAGACGCGTACTCTAACCGGACTGAGCTACATCCCGTATTGCGAGTGCAAAAGTAGTACTTTCTGACGAATGCACCAAATCTTTCGGCAGTTATTTTTTGAATTCAACAAAAAAATGCGACATCTGCCTATGATGAGGTGAGACGACGGAGGTTGCGGATACGTTTCAAGACGTGGAACATACAAAATATTTCCTCATTTTTTATGAATGAAGCTATTTACAAATAGAACTCAAAAAGAAAGGTGAAGATTGAATTTCATAAAAGTTCAAACGACTTCATTGTGTAGATTATTTCACACAGTATTCTGGCACTATTTTTGAAGGGAAGAGTAGAATTATCGAAGCGAAAATACGGCGTTTTATCTCCATGAACTTGCTACAGACGAGAGATTATTTCTATTCCGTATGCCAAGTTATAGGCGTATCGACACTTAAAATTTACTGACCTGCTTTCACCCATTAGCTAATGCTCATGGCGAGCATGCAAAAAAAATGGCAACTACGCGTTTCACAACGCACAGTTGCCTCACAGAACTTATATAGAGATGAAAAAACTATCAGTATGAACATCGCAATAAATTGCTTGATGTTTACGGCTACAAAGATAGGAATTTAATTCTTATCCTACAAACTTTTCCGTATATTTTCCTGCATGTTTTTTTATTTTTTTCCTTTAAACATTCTATCTGTCAATTAGACTGATATTTTCGGGCGAAATACGGATTTTTTGCTGTTTATACAGAGTGCCTATGGCGCGTTTGAAGGTTTTTTTGCTTACTCCGAAGCGTTCTTTGATTTCGTCGGGCGTGCTGCTGTCGGTAAATGGCAGGGTGCCTCCGGCAGCGCGGAGTTCGTCGAAAAGTACTTCGGCGAAGTCGCGGAAACGCGATTTGCCGATGCGCTGGAGCGAGAGGTCGAGTTTGCCGTCGGGACGCACGGTGACAACTGTGGCCGAGAGTACGTCGCCGGCATGGGGCTCGGCTTCGAAAATTTGGTTGTCGTAAATCATTCCGGCGCAGCGGTTGTCGGCTATGACTTTAAAACCGAGGGGCGTTTTTTGCTGGATGATGACTTCGACTTCCTGACCGCGATGATAATGTGAGGGGGTGGCGGGCTGCAGGTAGCGTTCGACTTTGGCGGAAGCTACGATGCGCTGACTCTCGGGGTCGATGTGGACGTGAACAAGATAGGAACGGCCTTGCTGCATGGGGAGCTTTTGCTCGCGGAAGGGAACGAAAAGGTCTTTCATCAGCCCCCAGTCGAGAAAGGCGCCGAACTCGTTGACCCAGGCTACCTTGAGAAAGGCGAAGTCGCCAACACGGGCCAAGGGGGTTTCGAGGGTGCCGACCAGACGTTCGCTTTGGTCGAGATAAACGAATACGTTGACTTCGTCGCCGGGGCGCATGCTGCGCTGCACGTAGGCTTTGGGCATGAGAATTTCGCCAAGGGGGCCGCCGTCGAGGTAGGCTCCGTGGTCGGTGAAGCGGACGATGCGCAGGGTATTATAATTGCCTATTTGTAAATTCATGAGTGTGATGTGCTTGTTGGAAGGTGAATAAGGGGGTGAAAATGGGCTTAGTGGCTGATGTCGGCTACTTGACCGTCGACCAGGTGGATGGTGCGGTCGGTGAGGCGGGCTAACGCTTCGTCGTGGGTGACGATGACGAAGGTCTGGCCAAGTTCGTCGCGCAAACGGAAGAAGAGCTGGTGGAGTTCTTCCTTATTATGGGTGTCGAGACTGCCGGAGGGTTCGTCGGCCAAAATAACGTCGGGCTTGTTCATCAGGGCACGGGCTACGGCTACGCGCTGCTTTTCGCCGCCGGAGAGTTCGGAGGGCTTGTGGTCGGCGCGGTGGGTGAGTCCGAGGAAGTCGAGCAGTTCGTGGGCGCGTTTTTTGTTTTCGCTCTGCGAATTACCGGCTATCATACCGGGTATCATGACGTTTTCGAGGGCGGTAAACTCGGGCAGGAGCTGATGGAACTGAAAGACAAAGCCGAGATGGTGGCAGCGGAAGTCGGCTAACTTATTGCCCGACAAACTTTGGACTTGCTGACCGGCTATCTGCAGGGTGCCGCTGTCGGGCTTATAGAGGGTGCCCATGATTTGCAGCAGGGTGGTTTTGCCGGCTCCGCTGGGACCGACAATGCTGACTACTTCGTGGGGCATGATGTCGAGGTCGATGCCTTTGAGCACTTCGAGGCGGTCGAAGGTTTTGCGTATATTGCGCACAGATATTATGGGCTTTACGGTGGGTTGCACTTGGGGCTGTGAGGCGGTTTGTTCGCCGGACTGTTCGTTTATGGGTTGGGTTGTTTCCATAACGGATGTGGGTATTTAGAGGTAGTTGGCGCGGCTCGGACTCGTTGACGTGAAAGCTGGGAGTGGCAATGATGAGCTGCGCGATTTGTGTTTGCTTTGCTACAAAGGTAAGTTTTTTTTTGCTGTTTCCCAACAATTCAAGGGGGAAGCTGGAAGTTGGAATGCGTTGAAGGGGGAGAAAATGGGCGCAGGCTCAAAGTTGCGGTCTGATGCAACGGGGTTGATACTGCGGATTGGTACATTTGGATAAGCGAAACGGGAAGAATTGATATATCCCTATTTCATTTTTTTCGGGGTGTGGAAAACGTGCCGAAATGCCCGTAAACAAAGGGATAAACGAACGTTTTGGGGTGTGGAAAACTTTTGAGGTGCGATATTAGGCGACGAAAAAATTTGGATTTCGGGGGGTGCCTGTTGTATCTTTGCATCAACCATGTAAAGGCTGCGCAACAGCATGGATAAGTTGCACATGAGCCTTGACGGATGAAAAAACAGTATTCCTTATTGATTCATTCAGCGTTCTTTGACATTTTGTTACAACAGAAAGTAAGACAGGTAGGCCTGTC
>OHBG01000034.1_pt1 | contig 74959 bp, 88 predicted proteins | sample 1577351 | NCBI WGS metagenome assembly OHBG01 (sample SAMEA3879596, study PRJEB24766) | human gut metagenome | biome: human-associated habitat; feature: feces | place: USA | collected 1985/1987 | reverse complement strand
GCTGCGCAAGAGCGGCAGACAGTCTTGCCATCTGCCCTTGTAGCTGCAACAGCTGCTGCGCCAACGTGCCGTTCTGCCGCACCCGGGCGCGCACCTTTTCCACCCCTTCAAAGTCCATCATTTCCAGCGCCGCAAGGGCAGCATCCGCGTTAGCGGGGTCGAAGAAGCCCAGCTTGTAGCACTCCTTGGCGGTCTCGTTCTGGGACAGGCGGCTGAAGGTGCTCTTTTTGGCGGCGCTGACCACGATGTCAAAGACAGGCTCCCGGCTGCCCAGCTCCACCCCGCCCACCAGCGGCCACGTCTGCCGCACCAGCACTGCGCCCTCGGCCCGGACGGTGAGGGACACATCCAGCGCGCCGCCTGCGCTGGCGCATTGCAGGTCCTGAACGCTCAGCCAGCACTCGGGGTAGGCGTCGGCATCCTCGGGCAGGTCGGCGGGGAGAGGCAGGGCATAGTCCAGCGCCTTTTCGTAGCACTCCATCTCCCCGAGGGTGTTTTCCGCAAAGGCCGACACCACGGCCCGGGCCGTCAGGACGGCTCTCCCCTCCTGCCGCGTCAGGCTCACCGGCCCGAAGGACGCGAAGCAGGCTAAAATCTGCGCTCCGGCGTCGGGCAGAGGGCCGGAGCCCCGCAGCACCGTCGTCTCGTCCAGCGCGCAGTGCAGAGACTCGGTGGCGAGGGTCTGGGGCGTGAGGGTCGTCTCGAAGCGGGTGGAGAAGGCATCGGCCACGCATTGGAGCTGGTAGGGACGCCAGCCGCTCAGCCGCAGCATCGCCGTGGCCGTGAGGGTGGTGGAGGCAGAGCCGTCCTCGGTGGTCTCCCCTTCCGCTGCCGCAAAGCCCACCGGCTCCAGCACGCAGAGGCAGCGGCAGTCCTCGCTGAGGCCGTCTGCATCCAGGATCTGGTTGAAGGGCAGGTCGGCGGTCTGGCTGCGGAGGGCGGCGTCCCCTTCGGCCCGCCATGCGCAGAGGACGTGCAGCACCCCCTTCGCCACGGCCTTGCCCTGCATCCGCTTCAGCTCCCGCACCTCGGCGGTGCCGGTGATGTCGAGGATGGAGGCGGGGGGCTTCGGGAAGGTCAGCGCCCCCTCGATGGTCACGAGCTTTTCGAGGGTGGCGGCCCGCCGCACCCCTGCCAGCGTGACCGGCTTCTGCTCGATGCCGCCCTCGCTGAGGGCCGTGATGACCTCGGTGGACAGCTGGGCGTGGACGCTCACCACCAGCCCGTAGGCCCCCCGCACCTCGATGCGGCGGGGGTTGACGGCCCGGCAGTTGAGGTATTCGGTCTGGCCCTCGACGCAGGCTGTCCACGCCGTGGCCGCGAAAGAGGGCAGCTCGAGGGCCTTGGTGAAGGGCAGCTTCTGCTCGGTCTGGCACAGCCCCGCCCCCTCTTCGCCCTGATAATACACGGTACAGCGCAAATATCCTTCCAGCGTCAGCCGCCCGGGGGCCAGCTGCTTTTGCAGCACCACCGGCTTTGCGAAGCACTTGACGATGCGCTGCACCGGCGGCAGATAGTCCGAGATCAGTAGTTCGGTCTCGAGGGGCAGCTCCGCCTTGGCGGTGCAGTCCGCACCCGCCGCAGGCAGAACGTCCCGGAACACTTTCAGCTCCATGGTGATGCTCCTTTCCTGTCCTTGCTCTGATGAGAGTGTATGCGGGGTGGGAAGGGAGCAGAACAAAAATCCCCCACGGAGGTCGCAACTCCTTGGGGGATTTTCATTACGGCAGATTCGTTTATTTCTGTATCTTTTGTCGAAAATCTATGTTATAATTGGTTTGCGGCCTTGCCCGCCCATTTATTCGGGAGGGGAGGTGAGAAAAATGGAAAGTATTCTTTCTTTCGTACTGTCTGTCGGAGCAAATGTAGCAGCTTACTATATTTGCAAGTGGCTTGATGGATGGTTCACTGGCCGTAAGCACTAAATAAAGAAGACCCCCTTTCGGAGCGGCAACTCCGTGAGGGGGTTTTCTTTTGCTTTGGTGAGAACAATGGAAACCATCATTCTTTCTTTCGTACTTTCATTATATGCCATTCTCCGCAAAAGTCAAGCGTTGCACAGAAAGTTTACAAGCGCATCATCGGGCCCGGACAACGACCACCAAGCAGTATTCCCGGCCATCGACGGTCTTATGGCAGACGCCGACACGCAGCTTGGTATTGACCGTGGGCGACACATCTTTATAGTACACCCTGACCACCGGCGCACCGCTGGAGAACCGCTCTACCTGCTGAAGGGCGCTCATCCCGGTGGAGTCGAAAGCAACAAAGCTCACGAAATTGCTCTGCGCGTAGGCTTTCAGGCTGTCTTGCAGGAAGCCTTCCAGCGTCTGACCGGCGTCTAATGGGGAAGTTCCCGTCCAGCCAGATGATTCCCTCTGGGGTATTCTGGAACCAGTCCGGGGTGAACGCGGGCCGGATGGTGCGGGTCAGCGCGGGGACGCTGTAAGAGACTTCGACGTTTTGGGAGTTTCCCTTGAAGATGTCGGCGACGGCCTCCGCGACGAGCCTGTCCTCTCCGTTTCCGCCGCCGGAACAGCCGGTGAGCAGGGTCAGCATCAGCACGCCCGCAAGGGCGAGGGCAAGGAGCTTTTTCAGTTTCATGGTCGTATCCTCCTTTTTATTGGGTGTTTTTGATACTTCCATTATACCACCCCCTCCCCCTCATGCAAGTGCCATTCGCGCAGATTTTGGGGCGATTCGCGCAGAAAAAAAGCCCCCGGGGAGGTTGACCTCCTTGGGGGCTTGGCATTTTGGGGTGATAGTCTGGGGGAAGGTTTACAAGGCTGCTGCCTAGGGCAGGCCCGTCTTCGTACAACCTCTCCGTCAGCGCTGACGCGCTGCCACCTCCCCTAGCGAGGGGAGGCTTTGGCAGGCCGCAGTGTTTCCTGTATCTTTTTGGCGAATTATATGTTATAATTGGTTTGCGGTCTAACTCCGCCCATTTTATTGGGAAGGAGGTGGGAACGATGAATCATATTTTTGCCTTTATGACCTCCGTCGCAGCAAACGTAGTGTCACACTTTGTTTGCAAGTGGCTTGACGGCTGGTTCAAAGACCGTAAGCACTAAATAAGGAAACCCCCTTTCGGAGATTGCAGCTCCGGGAGGGGGTTTTCTTTCCGTGGGACGATGAATCAGTAATTGCCTTTACTATCTTTAGTATATGCGATTCCCCGCAAAAGTCAAGCGTTGCGCAGAAAGTTTACAAGCGCACCATCAGGCCCGGACAACGACCACCAAGCAGTATTCCCGGCCATCGACGGTCTTATGGCAGACGCCGACACGCAGCTTGGTATTGACCGTGGGCGACACATCTTTATAGTACACCCTGACCACCGGCGCACCGCTGGAGAACCGCTCTACCTGCTGAAGGGCGCTCATCCCGGTGGAGTCGAAAGCAACAAAGCTCACGAAATTGCTCTGCGCGTAGGCTTTCAGGCTGTCTTGCAGGAAGCCTTCCAGCGTCTGACCGGCGTCTAATGGGGAAGTTCCCGTCCAGCCAGATGATTCCCTCTGGGGTATTCTGGAACCAGTCCGGGGTGAACGCGGGCCGGATGGTGCGGGTCAGCGCGGGGACGCTGTAAGAGACTTCGACGTTTTGGGAGTTTCCCTTGAAGATGTCGGCGACGGCCTCCGCGACGAGCCTGTCCTCTCCGTTTCCGCCGCCGGAACAGCCGGTGAGCAGGGTCAGCATCAGCACGCCCGCAAGGGCGAGGGCAAGGAGCTTTTTCAGTTTCATGGTCGTATCCTCCGTTCACTGTGGTGTTTTTGATACGTCCATTATAACCCGTCTCCCGCCGCAGCTGCAACGGCCATTCGCGCAGGTTTTGGGGCGATTCACGCAGGTTTCGGGAAATACGGCTGCTCCGAGAGGGGCGGGGTATCTGGCCAACTGACATTTTTCAATCGTTGATACGTTCAAATATTCACTTGGCCAAGATGACCAAGTGAGCAGGGCTGACCAACTGACTCACTTGGTCAATCATAGTCACTTGGCCATACTGACCAACTGACAAAATACAACGTAGATATATTATTAAATGGTCACTTGGTCATTTGTTTTACTACAGTAGCCCAGAAACGTGAACCAGCCTCGAGTACCGTTTTTCTGATTGAACTGTTGCTTTTTTATCTCGCCGCTTTTCGCCAGCTCGCCATATGCGCGGTTATATGTTTTCTCGCTGCACCCCATCTCTTTCATCACCTCCGCCCGGAGCTGGGTGCTGGGCATACTCCCCAGCTTGCTCTCGGCCAGCACGTTGAGGATGGCCTGCGCGGTATCCTCTTTCGTCTGGGCGGTGCGGACGCGGCGCTCCTCCACGAAGTCGGCGTCCTTCTTGTCGGTGCGGCTGTCAAAGACGGCCACGGCCGTCTTCACGCCCTCCACCTGCGCCTGCTCGATGTGGAGCAGGGCTGTCCGGGCCGGGGCGGAGTAGCTGCTCTTCTCGTGGCTGAGGTAGAGCTTTTCGCTGTTCTTGTCGCGGCCCATCATGAGGACGCTGCGGGCGATGTCCCAGATGTCGGAGCTGTCGGCCAGACGGGCGCGGCCCGAGACGTTGGCGCGCTTGTTGGTGTGCATCGAGATGAGGGCCGCGCAGCCGTGCTTGGCGCAGAGGGCTTTGAGGGGCAGCAGGGCGCTGCGCATCTGGTTGCGGCTGGCCATCTCGACCCCCGCGGGCAGAAAGCTCTGCAGCGGGTCGATGATGACGAGGGCGGGCGCGGCCTTCCCCACGTACTTTGCAAAGCTCGTGTCCGGGATGCAGAGCGGGCTGCCGGTGCGGGCAAAGTAGGCGTCGCTGGTGACCACCATCACCCGGCTCATGTCGGCCCCTGCCGCCGTCAGGCGGGCTTTGAGCACCTTGCCGGGGTCGTCCTCGCCGGAAAAAAGGAGGACGCTGCCGGTCTTCTCCGGCGGCTGGGGGAAGAAGCCGGAGGTCCGGCCCGCCGTGACATACGCAATGAGCTGGGCCTGCCAGATGCCCTTGCCGGTGCCGCCGTCGGCACCCAGAAGCGACACCTCTCCCATGGGCAGCAGCCCATCCACCAGCCAGCTCACGTTCTGGATGGGGACGTTCTCGAGGCAGTCGGGGGTGAAGTTGAAGGGCGCGGCGCGGCGGCGGTCCCGGAAGCGCGCCCGGGCCGCGTCGGCCTTTTCCCGGTAGGCGGCGTAGTCCTCGGCGATGCGGCTCTGGAACTCCTCCCGGCCCACCGCTTCCAGCTCGCTCTTGCCGTCGGCCAGCCAGCGCTCCATCCGGAAGGTCAGGCCCTGCCAGAAGCCCAGCTCCTTCGCCCTCGCCTCCACCAGCTCGGAGCGGCTGAGGACGTCCTCGGGGCGGTTCTGCCCGGCGAACCAGTAGGTCAGCCGGGAGAACAGCTCCTCTTCGGTGCGCACCGTGCCGAGGTAGGCCACGAAGTCGTCGTAGCTGCCCGGGGTGCGGTCGGTCATGTTTTTCTGCATAAAAAACTCCTTTCATGGGTTGTTTTGTTGCTTTCATTATAACCACGAAAGGTTGTGCAGTCAACGCAAGCTTTCTGCGTATTTCTGCGCAGAAAAAGAGAAAACCCCCTCGGGGCGGCTGCTCCGAAGGGGGTAAAATTTAACCATGGCAGATGGAAAGCAGGAAGCGATACGTAGAGCCGTCCGCGCGGGTTTGGGGCTGAGGCTGAAAAAGGCTCTCCCTTTGGGAGAGGCTTTGGCATTCCGCATCGTTTCCTGTATCTTTTTGGCGAATTATATGATATAATAGTCCTGCGGCTCGTCCCGCCCAATCTACCAAGGATGGGAGAAGGGGGGTGTCGCCTTATGGCGTATATTTTTTCTTTTGTTCTGTCCGTCGCAGCGAATGTAGCGTCCTACTACATCTGCAAGTGGCTTGACGGATGGCTGAAGGGCCGTAAGCACTAAAAAGGACCCCCTTTCGGAGATTGCAGCTCCGGGAGGGGGTCTTTCCTTTGGGTGCGCCGATGGCGTATTTGCTTTTTCTTTTGCTACTTTTATTATATGCGATTCTCTGCAAAAGTCAAGCGTTGCACAGAAAGTTTACAAGCCTGCTGCTTTCATTTTGCAAGTTCCTCATACACGTGCTTGTTACGGTCCATCAGCTTCAGCGAAGAGGCCAGCACATCGTCATCTGCTGCGGCCTGCATGGCATCCGCCTGGTTGAAATCACACTTCACTCTTCTCTCTCCTTTTTTATGCCGAACAGCCTCCGGAGCAAGCCTCTCAGGCACTTGGGGCTTTTGAGAACGACCACCTGCATAGAGCCGACCACCTTTCGTCGCTTGATACGCCATTATAGGCGTCCCGCGCCCGGAATGTTCCGGTTCAGCTCAGGATCGGCCCGTCCGGCACCGTCTCCACCACCACCAGCGCGCCCTTTTGGGTGGAGATGGTGATGCAGTCGGAGCCATCGGCATACTCGTTGCTGACGCCGAGGGGGTAGCCTGCGGTGAGGACGGCGTCGGTCAGCTCGTAGAAGGAGCCCCGCTCCGAGACCCCCTCTGCCCTGCCCTCCATCGGGAAGACTGAGAGGTAGAAATACCCGTCCTTCGGGTAGCGGCGGGTCTCGCCGGGCATCACGAAGGTGATGCGGCTGCGCTCGTCCAGAAGCGTGGCGCGGACGCCCCGCTGTTCGAGGCCGAGGCCGGTGCAGAGGTTGGCCAGCGTATGCTCGAGGCGTCTGCCGCCCAGTACACCCAGCAGCAGCGCCTCGTCGAAGCCCTTCTCGGAGGCCAGCTTTGCCGCGTACTCGGTGTCGGTGTCGTCCTTGACGTGGGGCAGGATGATGGTGTCGTCGCCCTCCTGCGCCGGGCAGGGCGCGGTGTCGAAGTCGCCCACGATGATGTCGGGGCGGCAGTGGAGCGGCCCGCAGTTGCGGTAGCCCGCGTCGCAGGCAATGATGGTGTCGCCGGGCCGCAGGGCCGACGCCAGCGAGGCGCTGACCGGGCAGGCGGAAATGATAACACAGCGGGACATGGGATTCCTTCTTTCTGGGAAGTATGATAACACAGCGTCTTTTTCTGTATCTTTTTGTCGATGTTTATGGTATACTGGTTCTGCGGTTCATCCCCGCTATCTTACGGGAGAGGGGGTGGAGATCTTGGCCTACCTAATGGCATTCTTGGTAGCGGTCGCGGCAGATGTTGTGGGACACATCATCTGTAAGTGGCTTGACCGTTACGACGATGACCGTAAGCCCAACTAAAAGAGAACCCCCTTTCGGAGCGGGCACTCCGGGAGGGGGTTTTCTCTTTCTTAGGATGGTCAACTTGACCTTTGGCATTCCTGACCTTAGTATACCCGATTCCCTGCAAAAGTCAAGCGCTGTGCAGAAAGTTTACAGGGCTGCCCTCTCCGTCAGCGGCTGAGAGGGTACTGCCACTCCTTCACATCCTTGACCTCATCGTACATGGCGCAGTAGCTGTCGTAGCGGGTCTGGGAGAGCTTGCCTTCCGCGAGGGCGGCGCGGACGGCGCAGCCCTTCTCGGAGCGGTGGGAGCAGCCGGTGAACTGGCACGCGCCGAGGTAAGGCCCGAATTCCGGGAAGGCGTGTTCCAGACCCTCTTTCGGGATGAAGCCCGCCCGGCTGGCCTCGAGGCTGGCGAAGCCCGGGGTGTCGGCGATGCGGCCCCCGAAGGCTTCAAAGATGGTCACCTCGCGGGTGGTGTGACGGCCACGGCCCAGCTTCTGGCTGATGGCGGCGGTCTGACGCTCCACGTCGGGCAGGAGGGCGTTCAGCAGGGTGGATTTGCCCACGCCGGAGTTGCCGCAGAAGGCGCAGAGACGGCCATTGATCCAGTGCTTGATGTCGTCCAGACCCTCGCCGGTGGCATAGTCGATGCGGATGAAGGGCAGGGTCGATTTTTCGTAGGCGCTGCGCAGAAACTCCGCCTCGGCGAGGTCGCCTTTGGTGCAGACGATGACGGGCTGGACGCCCTTGTCCACCGCGATGGCCGAAAGCTTATCCAGCACGAGGGTGCTGGGGGTGGGCTGGGTGGTGCTTGCCACGAGGAACAGCACGTCGAGGTTCGCCATGGGCGGGCGGACGAAGACGTTCCGCCGGGGCGCGATGGACGCGATGACCGCCGCGCCGTTTTCCGTTTCCAGCGTCACCACATCGCCCGCCACGGGGGTGAGCTTCTGCTTGCGGAAGATGCCCCGGGGCTTGCACTCCACGATACCTTCCGACGTCTTAACGTAATAAAATCCACCGATGCCTTTTGTGATATAACCTGTCATACCTTCTCCTTTAGCCCAGCCAGGACGTCCACCAGTCGCTGAGACCGCCGCCGGTGGAAGAAGACGAGCTGGCGCCGGTGCTCTCGCTGGAAGAGCTGCTGCCCCCGAAGAGGCCGCCCAACCAGCCGCCGGAGCCGTCGCTGCTGGCGGTGCTCTCGCTGGGTGCTTCGGGTTCCGGTGCAGGCTCAGGGCCTGCGCTGACCACGACGCTGACGCGGGTGTTCAGCTTGGCCGATGCGCCCTCGCCGGGGTTCTGGCTGATGATGCTGCCCACGGGCTGGTCGCTGTACTGCTCGGTCTGGCTGCCCAGACCCAGTTTCCGCTGCACCAGCAGGGTACGGGCGTCGTTCACGTTCATGCCGATGAGGCTGGGGACTTTGGTGGTGGTGGCTACCTGCGGGCGGCTGACGTAGATCACCACCGTGGTGCCTGCGGCCACCTGACTGCCTGCGGCGGGGTCGGTGCGGATGATGGAGCCTGCGGCCACCGACTCATCCACGGCCTGAGTGACCAGCACCGACACGCCCAGGTCCTTCAGCTGCTGTTCGCCGTCGGCCTGCACGTAGTTGGTCAGGTCGGGGACGGTGACGTAGTGGATGCCGAGGCTGACGGTGAGGGTCACGCTCTGGCCCTCGCGGACGGTGCGGCCCGCCACCGGCGACTGCTTGTAGACATAGCCTGCGGCGTAATCGTTGCTGTACTCCTCTTCCCAGTTGACGACCACCTGACCGGAGGCCACCTGCTCAGAGGCGTTCACCTCGTCCTGCGTCATGCCGCTGAAATCGCTCAGCACGATGTCGTCGCTTTTGGTCATGATGTTGCTGGAATCGTTCAGGATGGTCCAGCACAGGGCCGCACAGGCCAGCGCAAAGGCCGTCGTGATGCCCAGCAGCACCGGCATAAAGGCGCTGCGCTTCTTCTTTTTCGCCTTGGCTTTGGGGCGGGCGGGATTCGCCGCCGGTTTCTCCGGGGGTCTGCGGATGCTGCGTTTCTGCGGCATGGGGTCATTCACCACCTTTTCAGGTTCTTCCTTTACATATTGATACTGGAACGTGACGGAGGGGTCCTGCACGTAGGCGTCCAGCGCTTCCAGCATCTCTGTGGCGCTGGAATACCGGTTGACCGGCAGCTTCGCCATGGCGCGTTCCGTAATTTGCACGAGGCCCAGCGGCACCTCCGGGGCAAGCTCTGCCAGCGGCTTCGGGGTGTCCCGTATCTGCTTGCGGGCCACCTCCACCATGTCGTCGGCGTCGAAGGGCAGCCTGCCCGAGAGCATCTCGTACATCATGACGCCCACGGAGTAGATGTCGCTCTTGGGGTCGGTCTCCTCCCCCTTCGCCTGTTCGGGGCTGATGTAGTGGACGCTGCCCATGGCCTTTTTGCCGTTCTGTATCTGGTTCTCGGCCCGGGAGATGCGGGCGATGCCAAAGTCCATCATCCGCAGCTGGCCGTTGTCCAGCAGCATGATGTTCTGGGGCTTGATGTCCCGGTGGACGACGCCGTTGCGGTGGGCGTGGTCGAGGGCGCGGAGGATCTGGGCGATAAAGTGGACGGTCTCCCGGCTGGTGATCTTGCCGCCCCGCTCGTTGAGGTACTCCCGGAGGGTCATGCCCTCCACGCACTCCATAACGATATACTGTAAGTTTTCGCTGACAGAGACGTCGTAGACCTTGACGATGTTGGGGTGGTTGAGCAGGGAGATGGCCTTGGACTCGTTCTTGAAGCGGCGGACGAGGTCGGCGTCATGCATCAGCTCCTGACGCAGCACCTTGACGGCCACCACCGTGCCTTCCGGCACAGGCCCGCCGGGGGCAGAGACCACGGCCTTGTAGACGTTGGCCATGCCGCCTGCTCCGATGAGCTCCTGAATGGTGTAGAGCCCGTCCAGCGTCTTGCCGATGAGATTATCCATGCTTCACCTCCAGCGGCTCCACGCCCAGCAGCAGCGCGGTGATGTTGTCGGGGCCGCCGCCCGCGTTGGCGGCGTCCACCAGCCGGTCGGGGATGTCGTAGAACCCGCCCTTCGTGAAGATCTCTTCGATCTTTTCCTTGGGCAGGACGTTGGTGAGGCCGTCGGTGCAGAGCAGGATCATATCGCCCTTCTGCACCGGCACGCTGGTGAACTCGGGGTCGAGGCGGTAGTCCACGCCCAGCGCCCGGGTGATGATGTTCTTCTGGGGGTGATGCTCGGCTTCCTCGGCGGTGATGGTGCCGCAGTCCACCAGCTCCTGCACGTAGGAGTGGTCGTGGGTGAGCTGGGTGAGTCTGCCGTCCCGGACGAGGTAGGCCCGGGAGTCGCCTGCGTGGCAGATAAAGGCGTTGCCGCCCCGCACGAGGGCGCAGACCGCCGTGGTGCCCATGCCCGCCAGCTCCTCCTCCCGGGAGGCTTTCTGGAAGACGAAGCGGTTGGCGCCCGTGAGCGCCCGCTTCAAAAACTTTTCCTCGTCGCCGGGCAGGCACTGGGCGTACTGCTCATGGAAGCTGTGCTCGATGACGTCGCAGGCGCTCACGGAAGCCTCACGGCCTCCCCGCGCACCGCCCATGCCGTCGCACACGAGGCCCCAGGCCGCGTCGCTGTTCAGCTCGCCTGCCCGGTAGTCATCCTGATTCTCGGGGCGGACGCTGCCGACGTCTGTTTTTCCTGCAAGTTTCATAGGATTCTCCTTCTCAAACTTTGCCGTTCATCTCGTCGCGGCGGAGCTGGCCGCAGGCAGCGCTGATCTCGCTGCCCAGACGGCGGCGGACGGTGGCGTTGACGCCGAGGCTTTCCAGCTTCTGCTGGAAGCGCCGGACGTTGGCGGCGTCGGTAGCCGAATAAGGGCTGCCGTCCACCGGGTTGATGGGGATGAGGTTGACGTGAGCGCCCATCCCCCGGATGAGGTCGGCCAGCTGCTTAGCGCAGGCGTCGGAGTCGTTGACGCCCCGCACCATGGAGTACTCGAAGCTCACTCTCCGGCCCGTCGTCTCCTGATACCGGCGCACGGCCTGCATCAGCACCTCCACGGGGTAGGCGTCGTTCACGGGCATCATGCCGCTGCGGATGTCGTTGTTGGGGGCGTGGAGGGAGACGGAGAGGGTGAGCTGGAGCTTCTTCTCGGCCAGCTGGTCGATCTTCGGCACGAGGCCGCAGGTGGAGAGGCTGATGTTCCGCATCCCGATGTTCACGCCCTCGGGGGACGAGATGTTCTCGAGAAAGCGCATGACTTCGTCGAAATTATCCAACGGCTCCCCGATGCCCATCAGCACGATGTGGGAGATGCGCTCCCCGATGTCCTTCTGGGCGGTGTAAATTTCGGAGCATATCTCGCCCGCCTCGAGGTTGCGCACCCGGCCCGCCTGGGTCGAGGCGCAGAAGCGGCAGCCCATCCGGCAGCCCACCTGGGTGGACACGCAGACCGTGTTGCCGTAGTGGTAGCGCATGACGACGGTCTCGATGCAGTTGCCGTCGGCCATCCGCAGCAGGTATTTCACCGTGCCGTCCTTGGCCTCCTGCCGCCGCTCGATGATGGGCGCGGCGATGTAAAATGCCTCCTCGAGCTTTGCCAGCAGGGCTTTGGGCTGGTCGGTCATGGCCGAAAAGTCGGTCACGAGCTTCTGGTGGACCCAGTGGAAGAGTTGCTTTGCCCGGAAGCCGGGCTGGCCCATCGCTTTCAGCTCCGCTGTCAGCTGTTCCAGCGTCAGGGAGGATATACAGCGTTTAGTCTCCATGAAAATCTCCTTTTGTCAGGAATCACGTTTCTGCATCGCGCAGAGGAAAAAGCCGTCCATGCCGGTGCGGGTGGGGACGGAAAGCGCACCCCAGTCCCCCACCGTCATCCCGGCCGGGAAGCGGACGTCCGGCGTCACCACCCGGAACTCCGGGTGTCGGCCCACGAAGGCCCGCACCTGCTCTTCGTTCTCGGCAGGGTCGATGGTGCAGGTGGAGTAGACCAGACGCCCGCCCTCTTTCAGGTGGGCGGCGGCTGTATCCAGAATGGCCGACTGGGTGGCCAATAATTCATCGTGACGCGCTTTTTCGAGGGTCTTGTAGCGGATGTCCGGCTTCTTGGCGAGGATGCCGAGGCCGCTGCAGGGGGCGTCCACCAAAATGGCATCCGCCATGGGCAGGTCGGCATCCGGTCTGGTGCCGTCGGAGACGCGGGGCTCCACGTGGGCAAACCCCATCCGCTCCACGGCCTTGCGGATCAGCTGGACGCGGTTCTCGCTGACGTCGCAGCTCACCAGCCGCCCTTCGTCCCCCATCTCCTCGATGAGGAGCAGGCTCTTGCCGCCGGGGGCGGCGCAGAGGTCGAGGACGGTATCGCCGGGCTTTGCCTCCACGCAGAGGGCGGCAAGCTGGCTGGCCTGCCCCTCGACGTGGAAGTATCCCTCCCGGAACAGCCCGCTCTCTGCCGGGCTGCCCTCGAAGCGGGCTAAGACGCTGCCCGGCACGAGGCCCGGGGCGGCGGTCTTCGCGCCCGAGGCCAGCAGCTTTTCGCAGAGGGCTTCCGGCGTCCCTTTCAGGGGGTTGGCCCGGAGGCTGGTCAGGCCGCTGTCGGCGGTGTGGGTCAGGATGTCCAGCGCCTCGTCGGGGTAGTGTTGGTGGAGGAACGCTGCCACGTCCCAGCCCGCCGAGCCCAGCACCATCAGCCGCTCCACCTCGTCGGCGAAGACGGCAGAGCCGAGGTCATAGCCGATGGCCCGGCGCAGCACGGCGTTCACGAGGCCGGAGGCGCTGGCTTTCCGGAAGGTGCGGGTCAGCTTGACGGCCTCATTGACCGCCGCCGAAGCAGGCACCTGCATATAGCGGGCCTGCGCCAGCGCGGCGCGGAGGATCTCCCGCACCTGCGGGTCGAGCTTGGCAAGCCCTTTGGGCAAAAACTGGCTCAGGATATAGTCCAGCGTCCCCTGATGTTCCAGCACGGTGTAAAATATCGCGCTGGCAAATGCTTTATCGCGGCCTTCCAGCTTCTGGCGGCGCAGCTCTGCGTCGAGGATGAGGTTCGAAAAACCGTCCTGCTCCTGCCGCACCAGCGCCGCCACCGCCGCCCCGCGGGGGTTCGGGCCGCTCACAGGCTGTCCCCCGCCTTGAGGCGGAGACCGGCGGCGAAGGAGGTGCCGTCCATGGGCTTCTTGCCCTCCGGCACGACGTGCAGCAGCTGAATAGCGCCCTCACCGCAGGCCACGGTCAGGGGCTTGGTGGCGAGGACAGTGCCAGCGGCTTCGCCGTGGCTTTCCGCGACGCGGCACTCCATCACTTTGACCTTCCTGCCGCCCGCCGTCACGAACCATGCCCCGGGCCACGGGTTCATGCCCCGCACCCAGTTGTGGATGTGCTCGGCGCTGTCGGTCAGATGGAACTCCGCCATCTCCTTGCTCAGCATGGGAGCGGTGGAAGCGTTCTCGTGGGCCTGAGGCTCTGCTTTCAGCGTCCCGGCTGCGATGGCAGGCAGGGTCTCACAGAGCACCCGTGCGCCCACGGCAGTGACCCGGTCGAACAGCTGGCCGCTGGTCTCCTCGGGGTCGATGGCGATCCTCTCGCAGGCCAGCACGTCGCCGGTGTCGAGGCCCTCGTCCATCTGCATGATGGAGACGCCCGTCTCGGCGTCTCCATTCAGCACGGCCCACTGCACCGGGGCGCTGCCGCGGTACTTGGGCAGCAGAGAGACGTGGAGGTTGATGCAGCCGTATTTCGGCGCTTCCAGCACCGACTTGGGCAGGATGCAGCCGTAGGCCACCACGACGATGAGCTCAGGAGCCAGCGCGCGGATGTTCTCGTCCTCGCCGCCGTCCCGCAGGGTGCGGGGCTGAAAGACGGGGGTGCCGTGGGCCAGCGCCACCTCCTTCACCGGGGGCGCGGTGAGCACCTGCTTGCGGCCCACGGGCTTGTCGCGCCGGGTGTAGACCGCGCAGATGTCGTGGCCCGCCTCATACAGGGCTTTCAGGCAGTCCGCCGCAATATCCGGCGTCCCCATGAACAGAATGCGCATCAGTCGTTCTCCTTCTTCTTGGCGGCAGCGGCGCGGCCCTCCTCGGTGTCCTCATAGAAGAACTCGCTGGACTCCATGATGGTGATGCCGTCCAGATGGTCGTTCTCGTGCTGGATGCAGCGGGCCAGCAGGCCCTCGGCTTCCAGCTCGAACCACTCGCCGTTCCGGTCCTGTGCGCGGACCTTGACGGCTGCGGGGCGGGTCACGGCGCCGTTGTGGCCCGGGAAGGACAGGCAGCCCTCGTAGGCGGTCTCCTCGTCCTCAGACACGGCGAGAATTTCGGGGTTGACGAAGTCGATGAACTTGTACTCGTAGTTTTCGGGAATCTCCTCCGGGGCGTCGGTGGTGTCCCACACCACGAAGACGCGGCGCAGCATCCCCACCTGCGGGCCTGCGAGGCCCACGCCGTCGGCGGCGATCATCGTCTCGCGCATATCGTCCAGCAGGGTGGCCAGACGATCGTCAAAGTTGGTCACGGGGCGGCAGACCTTGTTCAGGATGGGGTCGCCCTCTTTTACAATGTTGCGGATAGCCATGAAGTATACCTCCAAATAATCTTATCAAATATCACCGTCAGAATGCATATCCACCACCACGGTGGCCTTGGCGGGCAGCTTTTCCTGCTCGTAGAGGCCGAGGGTCTGGCGGACAAGGTCGCGGAAGCGTTTGTCGGCGCGGCACTTGATGGTGAGCTTGTAGCGGTAGTTCTCGTTGATCTTTTCGATGTTGCCGGGGGTGGGGCCGAGCACCCGCAAGGGCAGGTCGGGCTGCTGCGCGGCCTGACGGCCTAAGAGGGCCGAGAACCGGGCGGCGGCCCGGGCCACCTCGATCTCCTTCGGGCCAGAGAAGCCCACGACGCAGAGCCCGCAGAAGGGCGGATAGAGGCCCAGTTTGCGGTAGGCGATCTCCTGCTCAAAGAAGGCGTCGTAGTCCTGCGCGGCGGCGAGGTTGAGGACGGGGTTGTCGGGGTCGGTGGTCTGGATGATGGCGAAGCCCGGGTCTTTCGCCCGGCCGGAGCGCCCCACCACCTGGGTGATGAGGCTGAACACCGTCTCGTAGGCCCGAAACCCCTGCGCAAAGAGCAGCGAGTCGATGCCGAGGACGCCCACGAGGGTCACGTCCTCGAAATCGAGGCCCTTGGCCACCATCTGCGTCCCCACCATGATGTCGTACTCATGCCGGGCGAACCTCGCCAGCAGCTTTTCGTGGGCGTCTTTGGCGGCGGTGGAGTCCTGGTCCATCCGCAGCACTCTTGCCTCCGGGAAGAGCTGGGCCAGCTCCTCCTCGGCCTTCTGGGTGCCGAAGCCCCGGTAGAGCAGCTTGCCGCCGCAGGCGGGGCAGGTCTTGGGGGGCGGGTCGAGCTGGGTGCCGCAGTAGTGGCAGAGCAGCTTATGGCCCGCCTTGTGGTAGATCATGGGGACACTGCACTTGGGGCATTTCAGCACCTCGCGGCAGTCGTCGCACTGGGCCATGGTCTGGTAGCCGCGGCGGTTGAGCAGCAGGATGGTCTGCTTGCCCGCGTCGAGGTTGCGCCGGATGGCGTCCTCCATCGCAAGGCTGATCTCCCTCGGGTTGCCCGAGGCCAGCTCTGCCCGCATATCCACGATCTGGACGCTGGGCAGCGGGTTGCCGCCGTAGCGCTGGGTGAGCCGGACGAGCTGGGTGCGGCCATTCTGGGCGGCGTAAAAGCTCTCGGTGCTGGGGGTAGCGCTGGCCAGAAGGAGCAGGGAGCCGTTCTCCGCCGCCCGCTGCCGGGCCACCTCGTGGGCGGCGTACCGGGGCGCGGACTCGGAGCGGTAGGTGTGCTCCTGCTCCTCGTCGATGATGACGAGGCCGATGTTTTCCAGTGGAGCGAAGACGGCGCTCCGGGTCCCCACCACGATGTCGGCGCCGCCGTCCTGTATCATCTGCCATTGGAGCAGGCGTTCGGTGTGGTTCAGGGCCGAGTGCTGGACGGCCACCCGCCGCCCGAACCGGCTCTTGAGGCGGAGGATCATCTGAGGCGTCAGGCTGATTTCCGGCACCAGCACGAGGGCGCGGCGGCCCAGCGCCAGACACCGCTCGATGAGCTTTAAGAACACCAGCGTCTTGCCGCTGCCGGTGACGCCGTAGAGGAGCGCCGAGTGGGGGGCGGTGTCTTCGAGGCCGGGCAGCAGGGCGTCATAGGCTGCCTGCTGCTCTGCCGTCAGGGTGATGGGCTCGTTTTTCAGCGGGATAGACGAATACAGGTCGATGGATTTGTTCACCTTGCTGCATTCGACGACGCCCTTGGCGCAGAGGTTGTCCAGCACGGCTTTGGTGATGCCGTGGGCCTCCATCTCGTTCTGGGTGCGCTCTCCCCCGCTCAGCAGGGCCACTGCCGCCAGCTGCTTGGCCGTGGGCTTGGGCTTTTGCTGCAAAGACCCCACCAGCTTATAGCTGTTCTCGGTGTGGCGGGTGAGCTGCTTTTGGAGCACCGGCGTCACGCCGTCCGCCGCGAGGGCGGGCTTATACTGCGCCCCATAGGGGATGACCGCCTTGACGGCCTCGTAGTAGGTGCAGAAGGTGCGCTCCTTGAGGAAATGCACCAGCCGCAGCAGCTCCGGCGTCAGGCAGGCCGAGGCGGGAGCTACGTCGAAGAGGTACTTGAGCTTTGCATGCTCCGGTTCTTCGTCGCAGGCCAGCACCACGCCCATCCGGGCCTTGCTCCCCCGCCCGAAGGGCACCAGCACCATGCTGCCGAGGCGGACGGCCTCCTGCTGGTCGGGCATGACGGCGTAGGTATAGAGTTTGTCGAAGTGGAAGGTCGCGTTGCTCACGGCAACGCCTACCGTTTTTGGCATTCGCGGCTCCTTGTTATCTGTCGAGGCCGGCCCGCTGGCGGATGATGCCGTAGAGCTTCTCAGCGCAGGCGTCCACCTCGTCGTTCACGAGGGTGAGGGTGAACTTCTCCTGCTCGGCCAGCTCCTTCTTTGCGGTGTCGAGGCGCTCGAGGATGCTGGCTTCCGTCTCGGTGCCGCGGCCCCGGAGGCGGCGTTCCAGCTCCTCCACGGAGGGCGGCAGCAGGAAGATGGTGGTAGCCCCCGGGAACATCCGGCGGATGTTGGCCGCGCCGTGGACGTCGATGACCAGCACCACCAGCTTACCCGCCTCGAGGCGCTTATCCACCTCTTCGCGGAGGGTGCCGTAGTAGTTGCCGTTGTAGAAGTTGTGCTCCACCACCTGGTCGGTGTCGATGAGGTGCTGGAACTGCTCCCGGGTGCGGTAGTAGTAGTCCACGCCCTCCTGCTCGCCGGGGCGGGGTGCGCGGGTGGTAGCGGAGACGGTCTTTTCGATCTCGGGGTGGGCCTCGCGCAGGGCCTTGACCACACTATCCTTGCCGGTACCGGCGGCACCGGAGACGACAAACAGGTACTTTTCGTTTTCCATTTTTTACTGCTCCTCTGTCGATTTTCCTTCCGGCTGGCCCGCAGCGCGGCTTGCCACCGTCTCAGGCGTCAGGGCCGAAAGGACTACATGGTCGGAGTCCATGATGAGCACGGCCCGGGTGCTGCGGCCATAGGACGCATCAATGAGCATCCCCCGCTCCCGCGCCTCCTTCACCAGACGCTTGACCGGCGCGGAGTCGGGGCTGACGACGGCCACCACCCGCCCTGCGCTGACCAGATTGCCAAAGCCGATGTTGATGAGCTTCATCTGAACTCCTCCGTACTGTTTTTATTCGAGGTTCTGGATCTGTTCGCGGATCTTCTCGATCTCCGCCTTCATGTCCACCACCGTGCGGGTGATGTCCAGGTCCTGACACTTGGAGCCGATGGTGTTGGTCTCACGGTTCAGCTCCTGCGTCAGGAAGTCCAGCTTGCGGCCCACCGGCTCGTCCAGCTCCAGAATGGAGCGGTACTGGGCGATGTGGCTGCGCAGACGGACGGTCTCCTCGTCCACGGCGGTCTTGTCGCCGAAGATGGCGGCTTCCGTCAGGACGCGGGCGTCGTCGATGCTGCGGTCCTCGAGGATGGTCTTGAGCTTCTCGTAGAGGCGGTTGGTGTAGGCTTCGACGCGGCCTGCGCTCAGGGTCTCCACCCTGCCCACCCGCTCCTCGAGGAAGCACAGGCGGCTCTCCACGTCGGCCTTCATCTTGGCACCCTCGGCGGCGCGCATGGCGATGAAGTTGTCCAGCGCCTGAGCCGTCACGGCGGAGACGTCGGCCCAGAGCTGTTCCTCGTCCACGTCGGCGTGGCGGGTGGCCAGCACGTCCGGGAAGCGGGTCAGCGTCGAGACGGTGACGTCGTTCTTGATGCAGAGCTTCTCCGAAAGGTTCCGCAGGGCCTTCTGGTAGCTGCGGGCCAGCTCCATGTTGACGGTCACTTCTGCGTCGGCGGCCTCCACGTTCTGGATGGTCATGCTCAGCTCGACCTTGCCGCGGGTGACCCGCTCGTTGAGCTGCTTTTTCAGGCGGCTGTCCATGTAGCTGCAGCTGCGGGGGATGCGGGACGAATACTCGAAATACCGGGAGTTGACGCTGCGCAGCTCGACCGTGATCTCGCGGCCATTCAATACAGCAGTCCCCCGGCCAAAACCGGTCATGCTCAGGATCATATGCTCCACGTTTCCTCTCTGTTGATGGGTGGATATGCGGACAAATTACGGTATATGTATCCGCGTTTGGGTATACAGGCCCATGTTACGATACATATGTTATTATTCTACTCTGATGACCGCTTTTTTGCAAGTAAAAGAGCGCAAAAAGCCCCCCGCATCCCTGCGGGGGGCTTAGAAAGCCTTATGCTGTTTTATCAGACGGGGTGAGACTTGTTTGCAAAATCTGCATGGTCTGCATCCACGCCCTGAGCCTTGGCGTTGCGCTTCTCGAAGAACTTGGGAGCGACCTGCGGGAACATGGCGTAGGTCAGGACGTCCTCTTCCTGAATCGCCCACTTTGCAGCTTCAGCCTTCAGCTTGTCCATCTCGGGAGCGAGGGTGTCGGCAAAGCGGCAGGTGATGGGCTTCTCGTCGCCGAGGATCTTCTTGGTGAACTCGGGCTTGATGGGAGCGGGAGTCTTGCCGTAGTCGCCATGGACGAGGCCCTTGAACTCCTTGGTGACCATCTTGTAGCGCTCGCCCAGGATGACGTTGAAGACAGCCTGGGTGCCGACGATCTGGCTGGTGGGGGTGACCAGCGGAGGATAGCCTGCGTCCTCACGAACGCGGGGGATCTCAGCCAGCACTTCGTCCAGCTTGTCTTCCTTGCCGGCATCCTTCAGCTGCTTGAGCATGTTGGAGAACATGCCGCCCGGCACCTGATACAGCAGGGTGTTGGCGTCCACGCCCAGAGACTTGGGGCTGATCTGGCCGTTGGCGATGTACTTCTCGCGCAGCTTTGCAAAGTATGCACGCACGACGTTCAGCTGCTTGAGGTCGAGGCCGGTGTCGTAATCGGTGCCCTGCAGGGCTGCGACGAGGCTCTCGGTAGCCATGTGGCTGGTGCCGCCGCTCAGGGGGCTCATGGCGGTATCGACGATGTCAGCACCGGCCTCGATGCCCTTCAGCAGGGACATGGAAGCCAGACCGGCAGTGTAGTGGCTGTGGATGTCCACAGGGATGGACAGGGTGTTCTTCAGCTCCTTGACCAGCTCGTAGCAGGTGTAGGGAGTCAGCAGACCGGCCATGTCCTTGATGCAGATGGAGTTTGCACCCATCTCTTCCAGAGTCTTTGCGTACTTGACGTAGTACTCGTTGTTGTGGACAGGGCTCAGGGTGTAGCTGATGCAGCCCTGAACGTGTGCGCCTTCCTTGTTGGCAGACTTGATGGCGGTCTGCAGGTTGCGGGCGTCGTTCAGTGCGTCGAAGATGCGGATGACGTCGATGCCGTTTGCAACGGACTTCTTCACGAAGTACTCGACGGCGTCGTCAGCGTAGGGGCGGTAGCCCAGCATGTTCTGGCCGCGGAACAGCATCTGCAGCTTCTGGTGGGGCAGCTCCTTGCGCAGGATGCGCAGACGCTCCCAGGGGTCCTCATCGAGGAAGCGGATGCAGCTGTCGAAGGTCGCACCGCCCCAGCACTCGACGGAGAAATAAGGGATCTTGTCCATCTCGGGCAGGATGGGACGCATCTCGTCCATCGTCATACGGGTGGCCAGCAGGGACTGGTGGGCATCGCGCAGGACGACTTCCGTGATCTTGATGGGCTTTTTAGCCATTGTTGTCACCTCTCTCTTAGTTCATGGAAACCAGAGTGTCACCGGAGTTGACGGTGTCGCCCTTATGGACATTGATGGAAGCAACGGTGCCGTCCTGAGGAGCAACGATCTCGTTCTCCATCTTCATGGCCTCGAGGATGACCAGCACGTCGCCAGCCTTGACGGAAGCACCAGCGGCGACCTTCACGTCCAGGATGTTGCCGGGCATCGGAGCCTTGACCTCAACAGCGCCTGCGGAAGCAGGAGCAGCGGGTGCGGCAGGAGCAGCAGCGGCAGCGGGAGCCGGAGCGGCCTTGGGTGCGGGTGCAGCAGCAGGAGCCACGGGTGCAGCGCCGGCAGCGGTCTCCTCGACAGAGACGCTGTAAGCAACGCCATTGACGGAAATATTGTAGTACTTCATGGAAGAGTCCTCCTGAATCAATCTAAATCGTTAGATGTACGTTTTCTTACAGAGCCATGTTGCCGTGCTTCTTGGGCAGACGGGCAGCACGCTTGGTGCTCAGCAGCTCGAATGCGGCCACGACGCTTGCGCGGGCGTTGGCAGCCTCGCAGGTCATGTCGGCAGAACCGGCGGCCACAGCAGCGTCAGCGCTGCACACCTCGGCGACGTAGGCAGCAGCCTTGGCCTTGGTAGCGGCGACGATGTTGTCGGAAGCGTCGATCTCGTCCTTGTACAGCACGGAGACGGCAGCGGAAGGCTCGAGAGCGCTGATGGTGCAGCCCTTGACAGCGATCTTCAGGTCAGCAGCGGCCAGTGCGGTGTAGACGGGGCCGACAGCCTTACCGGCGATGAGAGCCACCTTGGCGGTGGTAGCGTCGGCATAGGTAGCAGCCAGACGGGCAGCCTCGCGGATGCCGCCGGCGATGTCATCGGAAGTGCTGGGAACGAAGCCCTCGGTGTTCACGATGGTCAGCACGGGGACGCTGAATGCGTCGCACAGGCGGACGAAGCGGGAAGCCTTCGCCACGCAGTTGTGGCACAGCTCCTTGCCGGTGGCCACGACGCCCACGGCGTTGCCGCCGATGGTAGCGAAGGCGGTGTAGACGTTCTTGCCGAAACCGGCGTACATCTCCACGGCGCTGTCCTTATCGATGAGGGCAGCAGCAGCCTTTGCAGGCTCGGCGTTGGTGCTCAGGACAGCGGTGGGCTGCTCGAACTCGAAGATGGCCGGGCCGGTCAGGTTGTTGGCAGGCAGCAGACCCACAATGTGGGCAGCCTTCTCAGCAGCCTCGGCAGCGTCAGCGGCCACGATGGCAGCCACGCCTGCCTTTGCGGCAGCAGCGGCAGAACCGGCGTCAGCGACCTTGTCGCCCTTAGCGGCAGCGGTGAAGGGAGCGGTGAAGAACAGCTCTGCGCCCTCTGCCATGATGCAGACGTCTGCGTTGGCAGTGCTCAGGGCGCTGGTGCCGCCGCAGACGCCCAGAACGACGGCTACCTGAGGCACGACGCCGGACACCTTTGCGATGGTGGCGTTGAGCTTTGCAGCTGCATTCAGCACGTCCAGACCCTCAGCCAGCTTTGCGCCGACGGAGTCGTAGAAGGTGACGACCGGGCAGCCCGTCTGGGCAGCCAGCTCGAGGACCTTGATGTTCTTCTCAACGTCCTTGACGGAAACAGCCTCGCCGTTCTGGAAGACGGCGTAAGCCTGCTGACCGGCAGCATAGCCGCTGGCAGCGCTCACCGCACCGTCCGCAAACAGAGCGGTGTATTCCCCGTCATCAAAAAACTTGGCGAGGATTTCTCCTTTGGTACTCTTTGAAGCCATGGTAAGACCTCCTGCTTATCTGTGTGAGTTTCAAAATTAGGTATATTATACCCGATTTTTCCAAGATTCTCAAGCCTTGTTCCATTCCTTTTTTTCAGAGAATGTTACAAATTTGGCAAAAAGAGCGGAAATTTCGGACACATTTCTCACTTGTGCTTTTTGCCCGCAGCGGCTTTGTTCCCGCCCACAGGGCCGCGGGGACGGCGGGCAGCAGCCTTGGACTGCAAAGCGGCCGAGCGGGTCTGGGCGCGGCCCTTGGCGGCTGCGGCGCGCAGGCCGTTCACCTCTGCCTTGGTCAGCTCGCGGTACTTGCCGGGCTGGAGCATTCCCAGCTTGACGACGCCCTCGGCGTTCCGCTTCAGACGGATGACCTCGAGGCCCACGGCCTCGCACATCCGGCGGATCTCGCGGTTCTTGCCCTCTTTCAGGGTCATCTCCATGACGGTGCGGCCCGGCTCGTCGGTGACGACGTTGATGGCGCAGGGCATGGTCTTGGTGCCGTCGTCCAGCACGACGCCGGAGCTGAGCTTCAGGATCTGTGCCTCATCGGCCCGGGGCTGGACGGTGACGCGGTAGAGCTTGGAGATGCCGCCGGACGGATGGGTGACAGCCTGTGCAAAAGCGCCGTCGTTGGTCATCAGCAGCAGGCCCTCGCTGTCCTTGTCGAGACGGCCCACGGGGTACAGGCGGGCCGGGATGTCGGCCACCAGCTCCATGACCGTCTTGCGGCCCAGCTCGTCGCTGGCGGTGGTGACATAGCCGCGGGGCTTGTACAGAGCCAGATAGTACATCTGCTGGTTCTTCTGGATATAAATGCGCTCGTCGTCCACATGGAGGACGTCGCGGTTGGGGTCCATCTTGTCGCCCACCTTCACGGGGTGGCCGTTGACCTTCACGCGGCCCTCGGCGATGATCTGCTCGGCGGCGCGGCGGGAGCAGAGGCCCTGCTCGCTCATGATTTTCTGAATGCGTTCTTCTGCCATGATAAAATCTCCTTGTGCGCCTCCCGGCGCTCAAATAGGGCTGCGGTACAGCCTCAGTTCAATAACTGCTGCCCGGACAGGCAGCAGATACGGCGTTGTGGTTTTACTCCTCTGCTGCGGGAGCGGCAGGCGCAGCGGCGCCCTTCTTCTCCTCTTTCTTCAGCAGAGCGCTGACCTTGTCCACCAGCTCGGGCAGCATGGTCAGGGCGCGGTCAATGGTGTTGGAGCCGTCGGACAGCTGGATGGTGCGCACGCAGCCGTCCTTCACCACCAGAAAGGCCACCGGCTGGATGTTGACGCCCGCGCCGGAGCCGCCGCCGAACAGGTCCTTGTTGGCGGCGTTCTTGCCGTCGAAGTCGGTGCCTGCGGAAGCAAAGCCGAACGAGATGCGGGACACCGGCAGGATGGTGGTGCCGTCGTCGGTCTTGATGGGCTTGCCGATGATGGTGTTGGAATCTGCCATCTGGCGGATCTTGTCCATCGTGACGTTCATTAAACCTTGAATCGGATGCTCAGCCATAAAATCGGCCTCCTACTATTATTTTCCGGGAAAACTCCCTCTGGATAGGAGTATACACCATACAATATTATTGTAACACACTTTATAGGAAGACGTCCAGCACTTTTTCGCGCCAGAACTCATACAAAACGCGCAGAGCGGCTGCAACGATGAAAAGCAGCCTTGCGCTGAGGTGGAACGACACCCGGTCGGCCACCGTCGGCTCGGCAGAGCCGAAATCCGGCAGGATGCGCAGCTCCTCGAAGTCGAGGTAGACGAAGCGGTCGATGACGCCGAGAGACGGGTAGAGCCACGCATTCAGCCTGCCGTAGGCGCGGGCAGCTTCGGCGGGGTCTTCGCCCCGGACGCCGAGGCAGACCCGAATCTTCGTGACGCGCAGCGAGCCGAAGACGGCTTTCGTCAGCCGCCCGGCACCCCGCAGGATGGTCACGAGGATGTTCAGCGTCAGCTTCGCCTTCCTGCGCGGAGCTGTTTCTTTTTTCGGTCTCTTCGCCTCTTTTGCGGCGGCTTTCTTCCGTTTGCGCTCTTCGCGGCGGGCGCGGAGCTTCGCTTTCAGCTTTCCCCAGAAGCCTTTCGGTTCTTCGGATCCGGCGGGCTTTTCCGGCGCAGGCCACTGGAACACCGGCAGGGTGAGCCCAAGCGCACCGGCCCGGACGGTCAGGACGCCGCCCTCCCAGCAGACGTCCGCGCACAGCGGGCAGAGCAGGACGAGGGCCAGCAGCACCAATAGGATAAGGAGCAGGACGCCTGCGATCTTCAGCAGGGTCAGCAGCAGCCAGCCCAGAGCCATCAGGACTCCCATCATGTCGCCGCCTCCCCTTCCTGATCTCCGCGCACCGGCGGCAGGTCCGCCAGCGAGGAAAGGCCGAAGCACCGCAGGAAAACATCCGTGGTGCGGAAGCTCACCGGGTGGCCGGGCAGGTCGAGACGGCCCGCCTCCTCGATGAGGCCCTTCTGCAGCAGGCCGCTGACGCTGGACGAGGAGTCCACGCCGCGCACCTGTTCGATGAAGGCGCGGGAGACGGGCTGGTTGTAGGCGATGACCGTCAGCGTCTCCATGGCCGCCGGGCCGAGAGGCACCGAGCGCCGGGCGTCCAGCAGACGGCGGATGCAGTCGGCCCACTCAGTCTTGGTCGCCAGCTGCCAGCGGGTGTCCAGATGGAGCAGGCAGAGGCCGGAGTCCTCCCGGGCGTAACGGACGCGCAGGTCTTCCAGCGCGGTCTCCACCGTGGTCTGGGGCAGCTGGACGGCGGCGGCAAGCTTATCGGCGCTCACCGGGTCGCCCGCCGCAAAAAGCATCGCCTCTACGGCGGCTTTTATCTGTTTCTGGTTCATTCTTCCTCCTTTGCCCTTTCACGGGGCAGGCGTCCGCGCTGCATGGTCAGCTCCCCCTTGGGGCCGAGGGTGACACGTCCGCCGCGCACCAGTTCCAGCAGGGCCAGAAAGGTAGCCACGTTGGTGCTTCGGCTCTGGCTGCGGGCAAAAAGCTGGCTCATCCGGGCCGCACCGCCCGCGATGAGGCGGCGCAGGATGTACACCACCCGGCTGCTCACCGACACCTGCGGGGCTGTCACCAGCGGCTCAAAGACGGCCTGGGTCGGCATCCGCCGGACAGGCGCACGGCCCATCAGGCTCTCCCAGCAGTCGGCCAGCACCTGAGGCAGATGGTTGAGGGCGTAAGTCTCGTCCCGTTCCAGCTGCACCGGCTGTCGGACGAAGGTGGGCGTCGCCTCCGCAGCGGCGCGGAGGGCAGAGGCCATCCGGCGGCACTGGTCGTACTCGATGAGCTGGCCGGTGAGCTCCTGCTTCATCCGCTCGCCCTCGGTGCTCCGGGGCAGCAGCAGATAGCTCTTCATCTCCACGAGGTGAGCTGCCATCTCGATGAAGGAGCTGGAAATGTCGGGGTCTGCGGCCTGCGCGGCCTCCACAGTGCGGGTGTACTGGTCGATCAGCTCGAGGATGGGGATGTTGTGCAGGTCCATCTTGTGCTTTGACACCAGCGCCAGCAGCAGTTCCAGCGGGCCTTCGAACTCTTCCAGATGGAAGGTAAGCTCCTCCGTCATCAGATCACCGTCCCTGCAGACGCATAGTAGGCCGAGTAGGCGATGGTGTCGATGTACTGAGTGCCATTGTCCAGCAGGTCCCACACCACATTGTTCATCACGCTGAGGGGGCCGTCCAGAAAGCCGCTCCAGACCGCCGCCAGCAGGACGATGAGGATGACCCGCTCATACTTCATCATGCCGAAGTAAATGCGCTCGGGCAGCACAGCCAGCAGGACGCGGCTGCCGTCCAGCGGCGGCACCGGGATGAGGTTGAACACGGCGAGGCTCACATCCAGATACACTAAGTATTGCAGGAAGAGCGCCAGAAAAATCGTCGCATCGTTGACGGGCGCCCAATAATAGAGCAGCTTCCAGACCACCATCGCAAGGTAGGCCAGGATGAGGTTCGCCACCGGGCCGGCCAGCGCCGTGAGGGCCATGCCCTGCTTGGGATTTTTGAAGTTGCGGGGGTCGGTGGAGACAGGCTTTGCCCAGCCCACGCCCGCGAACACCATGCAGAGCGTTCCCAGCAGATCGAAGTGGCGGAAGGGGTTCAGCGACAGTCTCCCCTGCTGCTTGGCTGTGGGGTCGCCCAGCAGCCATGCGGCCAGCGCGTGGCCCGCCTCGTGGAAAGGGATGACGGTCAGGGCGGCCAGCACCCGTGCGAGGGTATAAAACATTCTTGGGGTCATGGTGTTCTCCTGTTTTCTATAAGATATACGCGTTTATTGTACTATTTTTTTCGCCTTTAGACAAGCGTTTGGGCTGTAGACGAAAAAAAGCCGCAAAAAAATCGAAAAGGGACTTGCTTTTTGGCGGCAGTTCTGGTAAAATAGTCAAGCTGATTATTTTGATTCCATACTTCACTGTAGGAGGTGCAAGTACCATGGCTAAGTGTGAATGCTGCGGCAAGGGTGTTACCTTCGGTATCAAGGTCTCCCACTCTCATCGCCGTTCCAACCGTACCTGGAAGCCGAATGTCCGTCGTGTCAAGGCGGTCGTGGAGGGTTCTCCCAAGTATATCTACGCATGCTCCCGTTGCCTGCGCGCTGGCAAAGTCACCCGCGCTGTCTAAGCTGATGCGTATTGCCGGTCACTTTGTCGAGTGGCCGGCTTTTTATTTTATCTCGGAACATGGGAGGAAACAAAAGATGGCTCTGCCGAGCGACCCGATCATGCTTTTGAGCGTGGTCAACCTGAAACTGCGCGATTTTTACCCCAGCCTCGACGCCCTCTGCGACGACATGGACGCCGACAGGGACGCCCTGTGCAAGGCACTTTCCGCCGTGGGCTATGCCTACGACGCGGCACGCAATCAATTCATCTGACAGGAGGAGCATTTTCATGATGGAAGGCACTTATTATAAGGAGTGGAGCGCGGTGCTCGACCGCGAGATGGAGTTCAAGGTCTACGGCCACGGCGGTGTGCCGGTGCTGGCACTGCCCGCCCGGGGCGGCCGCTTCTACGACTGGGAGAACAACGGGATGCCCGACGCAGCGGCCCGTCTGCTGCACGAGGGCAAAATTCAGCTCTTCTGCGCCGACAGCATCGACGGCGAGAGCCTGCTGGCCGGCAATGAGTCTCCCCGCCGCCGGGCCGAGATGCAGGAGAAGTATTTCGTCTACCTCACCAGCGAGCTGGCCGCGCGCATCGCGGAGCTGAACGCCCCCGAGAGCAAAGAGAAGCCCCTCATCTGGTGCGTGGGCGTGGACACCGGCGCCTATCAGGCCGTCCAGTGCCGCCTGCGCCGTCCCCGGACCTTTGCGGGTGCAATGGGCCTCTCCGGCCTCTACGATATGGGCCGCTTCCTCGGCAGCGCAGAGGACGACCTCGTTCTCCGCAGCAGCCCCCTCGCCGCTCTGCACAAAAACGGCATCTGCGACAAGAATGTTCTGTCCAAGGCCGAGGAGAACAGTCTGCTGCTCTGCGTGGGTCAGGGCGGCTATGAGGGCGATGCCCTCGCCGACACCCAGGCTCTGGCCGACACCCTGAGCGAAGTCGGCTTCCCCTGCCACCTCGAAGTCTGGGGCGGCGACGTCTCCCATGACTGGTACTGGTGGGGCAAGGAGTTCGGGATGTTTGCCGAGCGTCTGTTCGGCTGAGCGTAAGGAGGATGCGGGATGTCTGAATTCATCGTCGGCGCACGCGGCCACGATTTTGGCCGTCACAGCGTGGAAGAACTGCTCAGCTCCATCGGGGACGCAGGGTTCCGCTGCACCCAGCTGGCCTACACCAAGGCCGTGGAGGGCGTCAAAAGCTATGCAGACGTGATCCCTGAGCTGGTAGCCGCCACCAACGCCGCCGTCCAGAAGAGCGGCGTGTCCATCGCCGTGGACGGCACCTACGTTGAGCTGAGCTATGCAGACGAGGACAGGCGCCGCGCCGAGGTGGCGAAAGCCCTGAGTCAGGTGCCGGTGGCAAAAGCTCTCCGCGCCGGCTGCATGGGCAGCGAGACGACCAACATGGCAAAGCAGCCCACCGTCAGCCGCAGGGAAGCGCAGGAAGCACTGCTTCGCAGCCTGGGCGAGATCCTGCCCGTCTGCGAGGAGCAGGGTGTGCTCTTCGCGGTGGAGTGTGTCTACTACCACGCCATGAACACCCCCGAGGCCGTCAAGATGGTGCTGGACACCATCGCCAGCCCCAACCTGCGGGTCATCTGCGATCTGGCGAACTACGTCGGCCCCGAGAACGCCTCGGTGGACGCACAGCGCCGCCTCTGGGACAAAGTCGGCAGCTGGTACGGCGACAAGATCGTGGCCGTCCACTTCAAGGGTCAGAACTTCAAGCCCGACGGCACCCTCTACTCCACCAGCCTCGAGGACTCCTGTGTGGACTACAAGGGCGGCTTCGAGATGCTGCGCACCCTGCCCCAGCCCGTCCTTCCCGTCCTGCGGGAAGAGGCTGTCCCGGCCCGCGCCGCCAGCGATATTGCGTTCATGAAGAGCTTTTTCTGAAGCTTCTGAAATAAAAATAAGAGGCTGTTGGACAACCTCTCAGTCTGCTTCGCAGACAGCTCCCCTACCGAGGGGAGGTGGCACGGCGAAAGCCGTGACGGAGAGGTTGAAGCCAACAGCCTCTTTTTGTTTAATCCGTATCGTATTCCACGCCGCCCTGCGCGGCATCCCCGCCGGCGGGCGTCCCGGTATCCGAAGGCGCTTCCGGTTCCGCCGGGGCATCGGCGGGGACATCGCCTGCGATATAGAGCACGATGGTAGTTCCCACCTCCACCATGCTCCCGGCGTCCTCGCTGGCCGACACGACGCAGCCCGCCGCCTCAGAGCCGTCGTTGACCACAGTAAAGCAGGTGGCATTCAGACCCTTGGTGGCCAGCTCCTGCACGGCGCTGTCCTGCGTCTGGCCGATGACGTCGGGCATCTCCATCATCTGGGGGCCTCGGCTGACCACGAGGCTGACGGTGTCCCCCTTCTGGATGACCTCGCCCGCCTCCGGCGACTGCCGGATGATGCGGCCCTTCTCCACCGTGTCGCTGTATTCCAGCGTGACGTAGAAGAGATACTCGTCGATATAGCTGTGGTTGTTGCGCACCTCGGCGTCATAGTCGCGGCCCACGAAATTCGGCGTCAGGGTGACGTTTTCGTTCACCGGCTCACTCGCCGCCTCGCTGACGGACTCCGGAGCGATCACTTCCGGCGGCTTCTCGCTCTGACGGCTCAGCAGGCCCCAGAGGATCAGCAGGATGAGGACGCTGAGCAGAATGACGATGCCCGCCAGCAGATTTCGGACGCTCAGCAGCTCGGTCTTCGCGGGCGCTTTCGGCTCCTGCGGCGCGGGGGCGGGCGGGTCCAGCGCTTCCATGCTGCGGGACAATTCCTCCGCATACTCCCGCTCCGAGAGGGCGCGGAAAAGCTGCTGCACCGTCTGGATGCGCTCCACCGGCTTGAGCCGGAGTCCCAGATACAGCGTTTCGGAGACGTAAGCCGGCACCGACGGCGTCACCGTGCGGGCCTTGGGGTTGGAGTCGGAGACGAGGCGCTGTGCCGCCGGGACGGGGCTCAGCCCGCAGACCATCCGGTAGAACACCGCCGCGAGGCTGTATTCGTCGGTGTAGCGGCCCTCGAACTCGGCGGTGGAATACTGCTCCGGGGCGGAATAGCCCTCGTACAGCTGCTCGTGGAGGCCGCTGCCCGCCGTGCGCAGCCCCACTGTCGCGTAGCCGGTGAGCCGGGCGCGGCCATTGTCCATGATGCGGATGTTGGCCGGGCAGATGCCCCGGTGTACGAGGCCCACCTGATGCATGGCCTCCACCCCGTTGAACACCGGTTCCAGCATGGCACAAGCCTGCTGGGGCGTCACGGTGCCGTGCTCCTCCAGCCACTTCTGGAGCGGACGGCCGCCGGGGTTCTCCATGACGGCGTAGACCGTGTTGTTCTCTTCGAAGACGTCCAGCACGGCCTCCAGGCCGTTGGCCGGGGTGATGCGCTGGATGAAGCGGTAGAGGTCGGCAAAATCCATCCGGGTGGTCTTGAACAGCACTTCGCTGCCCGGCTTCGGGCGGAGGATGCAGTCCCTCCCCCGCTCTGCCGCCAGCGTCAGGGGCATATACTCCTTGATGGTCACCCGGAAAGAGCCGTTGTTCTCCACGCCCCGGTAGAGGATGCCCTCGCCGTCCACGCTCTGGATGTCGCCCACGGTATACCGGCCTGCCAGCACGGTGCCTGCCGGAAGACTGCCCGACGGGTTGCGCCCTGCAAGCTCCCGGCCGCAGTGGGGGCATTGTGCCCTCCCCTCTTCCAGCTCCTGCATACAGTATGGACAAATGCGTCGTTGCTCCATGTCGGCCCCTCCCCGTGATGTTTTGTACTGTTTATTATAGCATAGCCGACGGGAAAATGGTACCCTACCGCCATGAACTTCAGAAGCACGGGATCATCCAGTATATCCACTCTTTTCGTTCATGCACAAGACGATGTGTTTTTCAGTTTTCACATTATTTCAAATATTCTTCTGCACTTTTGCAGATCTCTGCTTCGATTTTTTCAGCAGTCTCCTTATTTTCTGCACTAATTGAAATATAGGTCTTGAGCTTCGGCTCGGTGCCGGAGGGGCGTACCACGATGGAGCAGTTGTCTTCCAGCAGGAACTTGAGCACGTCGGATTTCGGCAGGCCATCCAGACCCGGCGCATAGTCCAGCAGTTTGACGACCTTTTTGCCGCCGAACTCCTTGATGCCGCCCCGGAACGCCTGCATGATGCGCTGCATAGACCTTATAACCGTTGTACTTGCTGGGGTTGTGAGAAGCCGTGACCATGACACCCGCCGAAGTGTGCAGATAGCGGGTCGCAAAGGACACGGTCGGTACCGGCATCAGGACGGGCCAGATATTGACCTTGACGCCATTGGCCGCGAACACTCCGGCGGCCACTTTTGCAAACACATCGCTCTTGATGCGGCTGTCATAGCCGATGGCCACGGACGGCTCTGCAAAGTTCTTTTTCAGATAATCGGCCAGGCCCTGAGAGGCCTTTGCCACAGTATAGATGTTCATGCGGTTGGTGCCTGCGCCGATGACGCCGCGCAGACCGCCCGTGCCAAAGGCAAGGTCACGGTAAAACGCATCTTCGATTTTGGCATCATCCAGCGTTTTCAGTTCAGCGGCCACGTCGGCGTCTGCGGTGGCCTTGGCCAGCCAGCGCTCATATTCCTTTTTAATATCCATTTTCTCAACCTCTTACATCCAGAAATTGTGCCTGTCCGTGAAGGGTCAGCATCTCGGAATCCGCCGGGACAAAGATGCAGTCTCCTTTATAGAAAGTGATGCTGCCGCCGTCGTAGGAAATGGTCCCGCAGCCATTGACACAGAGCAGCACACGGAACGCAATACCATCTGCCCGGTAGTGTACTTTCTGCCGCCGTTCGGTATTGACGATCATTCGGTAGACCTCAAAATACTTGCAGCGGGTCAGCAGTTCCGAGGCGACTCCCTGCCGGTATTTCAGCACACGCAGCGGCTGGCGGGGTTCGGCGCTGCTTTTCAGGTTTGCCACATCCAGCGCCTTGTCGATGTGCAGCTCCCGCTTTTTGCCGTCCTTGCCCACACGGTCATAATCGTACAGGCGGTAGGTCAGGTTGGAGTTTTCCTGGATCTCTGCCACCAGCGCACCCGCACCGATGGCATGGACTGTTCCGGCCTGAATGAAGAACAGATCATCCTTGTGGATGGGGACTTTTTGCAGATATTTCATCACCGTGCCGTCTGCGATTGCCCTGCGCATCTCGGCCTTCGTACAGTTCTGCTTGAGTCCGTAGACCAGCTTCGCATCGCGTCCGGCATCCAGCACATACCACATCTCGGTCTTGCCAAGCTGACCGTTTTCGTGCTCCTGTGCGTAGGCGTCGGTGGGGTGTACCTGCACCGACAGATCTTTCTTGGCATCGATAAATTTGATGAGGATCGGCAGAGCATTCTCACCCTTGTGGCGCTCTCCCAGATACTCCGGGTGCGCTCTCAGCACCTCTGCCAGCTCCTGCCCATCAAAGGCACCGCCTACCACATAGCTGGGGCCGTCCGGATGGGTCGAACACTCCCAGGTCTCTGCCAGCGGGTCCATATCGATGTTCTTTTCAAATTCGTCATTCAAACGGCTGCCGACATGGTGATGACATCGCCGGCCTTCACATTCTGCTCCATGCCGTCCACGATGGTCTTGCCCTTACCGGCGATGACCGTCCAGACCTCATCCCGGTGTTGGTGGCTGTGGTAGTTCATCCGGTGGCCTGCATTCAGGGTCACTTTGATGGTCATGGAAGCCTTGTCGATGTCGATGACCTTGAAGCTGCCCCAGGATTTCTCGGCGAACATGACCCGGTGGTCGAGCATGTTGACGAAGGGCTTGATGTAGCTGGACTGCTCCTTATCGGACACCAGAATGCCCCCCGGGCTGGCCGAAACAACAATATCCTTCAGACCCATGCAGAGGATGGGAACGTCCAGTTCATTGACCACATGGACATTCTCGCACTTCTCATTGAGCATTGCCTCGCCTACGACGTGGCTGTCCATCGCCTCTGTCAGGGTGTTCCAAGTGCCTGCGAAGCGCATGACCTCGATTTCCGGCTCATGCTCGACCACCGCGTAGTCAAAGCTGATTTTATTGAGGGTGTCATACTTATTGAACAGGTCCTCATAGTCCACAAAATCAATCAGCTCATGCGCGCGGTTCAGCACATAGCCCAGCTTGAACGCGAACACGCCACCGTTCCAAAGCGCACCCTTTGCAATGTAATCCTTTGCCACTTCCTGCGTCGGCTTTTCCTTGAACATGGACACCTTGCTGACCTGCTCCTTGCCGATGGGGATGATGTAGCCGTATTTCTCGCTGGGGTAGGTCGGCTCAATGCCCATCAGGACCAGATTTGCACTGCTGACAGCGGCACGGTCTCCCAGTGCTTTCAGTGCCTCAAAGTAGTCGTTCTCCACATAGGGGTCTCTACCGGGCAGACGACAACGGATTCTTCCTCACCGACGCCCTGCACGTCCTTCAGATAGGCAGCAGCCAGCGCAATAGCCGGGGAGGTATCCCGGCGACAAGGCTCCACACTGATGCCCACTTCCTCGCCCAGCTGATTGCGGATGGCCGAGACCTGAGACTTGGAGGTCGCAATGGTGACCGTTGCATCGGTATCGACCGCCTTGATCTGACGGTAGACACGCTGCACCATGGATTCCAGTTCGCCGTCTTCGCGATGGAAGATCTTGATGAACTGCTTGGAACGGATATCGTTGGAAAGCGGCCACAAACGCTGACCGGAACCGCCGGACAATAACACCAGATTCATAATTTTTTCTCCTGTCATCTAGCAAAAAAGGCCGTGGCCCTGCACGGACACACGACCTTTTCAAATCGTTTATTTTAGCGCTCAGCACGCATCGGGTTGTTCAGGAAGTCCTCGTAGGACAGGCCCAGGCCATCTTCCAGCTCGGTCTTGTAGGTCCAGCCCAAATTGGTGGCCTTGGACACGTCCAGCAGCTTGCGGGGCGTACCGTTGGGCTTGGTGGTATCCCACTTGATCTCGCCGGTGTAGCCCACGACCTTGGCAACCAGTTCGGTCAGCTCCTTGATGGTCAGCTCCTTGCCGGTACCTGCGTTGACGGTCTCGTTGCCGGAGTAGTTGTTCATCAGGAAGACGCACAGGTTTGCAAGGTCATCCACATACAGGAACTCACGCAGCGGAGAACCATCGCCCCAGCAGGTAACGCTGGGCAGACCCTGCTCCTTGGCCTCGTGGAAACGGCGGATGAGCGCCGGCACCACATGGCTGTGGGTGGGATGATAGTTGTCGTTGGGGCCATAGAGGTTGGTGGGCATGACGCTGATGTAGTCGGTGCCGTACTGACGGTTCAGGAACTCGCAGTACTTCAGACCGCTGATCTTAGCCAGTGCATAGGCTTCGTTGGTCTTTTCCAGTTCGCTGGTCAACAGGCAGTTTTCCTTCATGGGCTGAGGAGCCATGCGGGGGTAGATGCAGGAGGAGCCGAGGAATTCCAGCTTCTTGCAGCCGTTCTTCCATGCAGCGTGGATGGCATTCATTTCCAGCGTCATGTTGTCATACATGAAATCGGCCAGTGCTTCCTGATTTGCCACGATGCCGCCGACCTTGGCAGCTGCCAGGAACACATACTCCGGCTTCTCCTGCGCGAAGAACTCTTCCACAGCGTCCTGACGGGTCAGGTCCAGCTCCTTGTGAGTGCGGGTGATGATATTGGTGTAGCCCTGACGCTGCAGCTCACGAACGATAGCCGAACCGACCATGCCGCGATGACCTGCAACATAAATCTTAGCATTCTTTTCCATCATAATAAGATGCCTTCTTTCCAAATTACAGAACTGCCTTGAGTGCCTTTTCGCGCTTTGCACGCTCACGGTCGTGCTTGGCCATAATCTCGACCAACTGCTCGTAAGTAGTGGACTGCGGATTCCAGCCCAGAACCGTCTTAGCCTTGGTGGGGTCGCCCCACAGGTTGTCCACATCGGTGGGACGGAACCACTGAGGATTCACGCAGACCAGCATCTTGCCGGTGGCAGCATCGTAGCCCTTCTCCTCGATGCCGGTGCCTTCCCAGCGGAGGGTGATGCCGTTGGCGGCAAAAGCTTTCTCGGTGAAGTCACGGACCGTGTGCTGTACGCCGGTAGCAATGACGAAGTCGTCCGGTTTCTCCTGCTGCATGATCAGCCACATGCACTCGACATAATCCTTAGCGTAGCCCCAGTCACGCAGAGAATCCATGTTGCCCAGCTCCAGATGATCCTGCAGGCCCTCGGCGATACGACCTGCAGCCAGCGTGATCTTGCGGGTAACGAAGTTCTCACCGCGGCGCTCAGACTCATGGTTGAACAGAATACCGTTGACAGCGAACATGCCATAAGCATCGCGGTACTCCTTGACCATCCAGAAGCCATACTGCTTTGCAACTGCATACGGAGAATAGGGATGGAACGGAGTGGTCTCACGCTGGGGAACTTCCTCCACCTTGCCGTATAGCTCAGAGGTAGAAGCCTGATACACCTTGCAGGTCTTGGTCAGGCCGCAGACACGGACAGCCTCCAGCACACGCAGAACGCCCAATGCATCCACATCGCCGGAGTATTCAGGTGCGTCGAAGGAGACTTGAACATGGCTCTGTGCGGCCAGATTGTAGATCTCATCGGGCTTGATCTCGCCTACCAGACGGATGAGGCCGGAGGAATCAGACAGGTCGCCGTCGTGCAGATGGATAGCATTTTTCTCGATCAGGTGGTCGATGCGGGCGGTGTTGGAGATGGATGCGCGGCGGACAATGCCGTGGACTTCATACCCCTTCTCCAGCAGGAACTCTGCCAGATAGGAGCCGTCCTGACCCGTGATGCCGGTGATCAGTGCTTTTTTCATGTGTTTTATTCCTCTCTCAAAAAACGATTTATCTTTTGATGTATTGAGTATATTTTTATCGTATAATTATATTTTATAGATTTTGGTGGCTTACCTGAAGTGCTAAAGCAGTGTTCTATTAGCACAATATTGGTTTTTGTCAATCAGCTGGTCGGATTGCTTCTTAGCTCGTCCTGTTTCACTGGCACCTCACTTTGAAAGGCCAACTGCCTTTCAACAACCTTTTCCTTGATTTCAGCGTAGCCTATTGCTATTTTATCACTTTCTAGTTTATTCGCTTCCTGCTCTCGAATCGCCTTCTCGTTTGCAACAATGATTGTGTTGAAATGCTGATTCTCAACATAGTCATTTATACAGCCCAGACCATCATGCCGCCACTGAAAGTTTGAGGTAGACATTCCACCACCTCTAATTCGCCGGAAAAATAGCAACAGGGTGGAGTATAATTTTCATTTTTAGTCTTATGTAGGTACATTTTCGATTTTTCCGTTCATTTTTAGGCAAAAAGGAAAGAGCCACCGACCATCAGATCAGTAGCTCCAAGAGATTCATTTTTCTATTTAATTTTCAAAAAGCTCACTTTTTCGCTTATAAGTGATTTTATTCACTTTTCTGGGTTCATAAGTGATTATGTTCACTTATTTCGTTTTATGTAATTATCATGGGGTGACAGAAAAACTCACTTATTTACCATTTCTATACAAGTGATTATAATCACTTTTTTATTGAGATAAGTGAGAAAAATCACTTATTCTCCTGCCCCGGCGTTTCCCTTCCTGCTGGCTGCGTTTCCGTAGCCGACTGGATTCTAACCAAGCTGGCAGCTTAATCCCCTGCTCTTTGCCTGCCTTGCCCACACGCCCCTCAGACAGCCCCTCTGTTGGCTTTTACTGCCGAACTGGGATTGTTTTGCGATGGGCTGGCTTCTGCCTGACGTGGGGCAACTGTGGGGCTTACAGCCGCCTCCAGTATTTTTCCGTTTTCTATCGGAATCGCATCCAAAATGGGAAAACTCACAAGGTTCTGTTCCGGGAATAATTTTCCGTCCAGTCTGTATGATCTTTTCATATTCCAATGGGCATCCTGATAGATCATTCTGGAAAAGGCCACACACTTGATCTCACAGCTGTTGGTTTCATTCAGTCTTGTCACTCGATGCGCCCCTGCATTCTCTGCCTTACATGCCTGGACTGCAATCTGCCCCATCTTCCAGTTGTACAAAAATCGGTAATACGTTGGCCATCCAAGTGCCTCCAGCATGCTGCGAAAGATAGTGATTCTTCCTTCATTCGCATTGAATGTCACTCCCAGCATCCCGGAATACCATTTTTGTTCTCTTTCCTGCAATCTTCTCACCTCCAAAAAAGGGCGTACTTTCCCCCTTGATATTATAAAATTATTTTTTAGTCAAGCCCGGTATCGGGGACTGTCCTTCCTGTCAAAACTCCCATTGATACATAACCATCCATCTGTCGGACTTCTGATTCTCTTAGGTGTTCTTCTACAGGCACGCCAAAAGTGCCCGCAATATCATCCGGGTAAAATCCCTTCCGAGTATCCACAGGCTTAGTCTCCTGGTCTGCTGGCTGTTCTGCTACAGTTTCTTCCTTTCGCTTTTGCCTCTCATGGAAGATTTCTGGCACAAGCAGGTCAAAAACGTACAGAGTTTCCCCTTTAAAAGTGATCCTGTACCCCAGCACCTTATATCTACATTCACTGTCCCAGTCCATTTCCTTATAGACCAACTCCGCAAAAGGCTTGCAACTCATCTTTCGGCTCTTACGCTTATCCAGCTTTGCAATACACCAGCGCAGAGCATCCTTATCATTTTCATCGCAGCCACGCACAACAATGCGCTTCAAATCATTATTGAACATAACATGCACATAAACCACATCCTCCAGACCTGTGATACAAGCCGTGTTGAATGTGATACTGTCCTTACGGATTACGATCGCAGGGTCACGAAGATGTGCAAACAGTTCCTTTCGCACGACCTGGTATCCGTCATATGAAAAAGTGTTCTGCAGTTCTTCTGTTCGTGCATCCCTCTCATTTTCTACTGTCTGCTCCGTCAGTGTGGTCGTACTTGTGTATTCCTCATTCATTCGTGTCAGTCCATCCTTCCATTATTTCTTCCGCCTCATGGAGCAGTTTATTCAAACCATCTGCGGTAAATGTATTCATTTCTTTAATTTCTGCTGCCGGCCGGAGTACATCCCAATTTCCTGCATAATGCTCCTGCTGCAAAATGCCAACCTGTGCAATACTTGTGATTGGCTGTCCAAAAGTTCCCGCCCATTCTGGTGGAAAAATGTAAATCATCTGTTTGACCGTTTTGCCCTCGGCTTCCTCTTCTTTCGATGGCAGAACGATTTCCTCTATTTTGATCATCTCCGGCTCATCCAGTTCAAAAAGCATCAGCTTATTGTCCCCTTGTTCCACAAACTGCCCCCGGAAACGATACTTCAAACCCTCTTCCCATTCCATAATGTCGAAAAGTGTCTTAGCCTGGCCACGACAGCCAAGTGTACTTGCACACCAGCGTCCCTCTTTCAGCCTTCCCCAGTGAATAGCATTCGGATTGCCCTTTTCGCATGGCCGAATCGCAACACAGCGGTCAACCGAGTTCAGAAGCAGTTCCACATACTCCACATCCTCAAACTTTTTCAGACAGGAAGTATTGAACCGCAGCTTACCATTGGAGATTGTCATTGCCGGGTTCTGTAGTGTAGAAAAATACTGAGCCCGTACTACCTCATATCCCGATAGATTCAGTCGGTTCATGACCTCTGCGTTATTCTCTTGCTCTTCCTGCATTACACTTTCAGAAGCCTCCCGGTATTCCTCTGCCGAAAAACCAGTCCAGTCCTTATCAAAAGGCACATATCCTCGAAGAATACCATCATCCACCACACTCAGAACCGACAACGGCCTATTTTTTTGTATAGTTGCGGGATGCCCTCAGATGATTGGCTGCATTATAAACCTCTCTGGAGACAATCGCCTCATGGTGATCCCTCTGTCGATACTGCGTCCGGTCATTGTTATTTTTCTTTGACTTATGTGTAAGAAAGTTTGGCGTGAAAGTCTTTCTTACCAGCACATCCCCACAGTGGCGTTCATTTGCAATAACGCCAACTATGGTACCCGGATTCCATTCTGTATTACCCAGCTTGGTTTTACGGCCGTACTCGGTCAAAAGTTCTGCAATCTCAGTATATGAAAAGCCATTCAGGTACAGATAATAAATGACCCTAACCGTCTGTGCCTCACTTTCATTTACCACAAGATTGCCATCCTCGTCCTGATCGTATCCCAGCAATGCCGGTGTCAAAAACAGACCTCGGCTGAACCGCCGGTCAATAGACCAGTTCATAATAATTGATTTGGAATGAGGTTCTTCCTCCGCCACAGATGCCAGAATGGTCAGGATTATGCGGCCATTGCTGTCCAGCGTATAGATATTGTCTGCCTCGAATTTTACACCCACAGGCGGATCAAGATTTTTCAGCGTCTCAATAACTGAAAGGCAGTCAACAATGTTTCGGGCAAAACGAGCGATGGATTTTGTAAGAACCAGGTCTATCTTTTCCGCCTTACAGTCCTCGATCAACTGCTGCATTCCTTTGCGATGCTCCAGTGAAGTGCCACTGATGCCCTCATCGTCATAGATGCCGACAAATTCCCATCCGGGCTGTGCCTTTATATACTCTGTATAGTAATTTTTCTGAAGTTCATAGGAAGAAGTCTGCTCATCATTGTCAGTGGAAACACGGACATAAGCCGCAACACGCCGAACAGAGGTGCTTTCTCCAAACCCCTCCACCGCCTTTGCCGGGATAGCTTCCAATTCAGAAGCATCCACCCCCTTATATCTGTCTCTGATTTTCTGCTTGCGGTCTACCGCCTCTACTCCACTGCTTCCCATGTACTTCCTCTCATTCTTCCGGCCTTATGCTCCAATACCACTGGCGCATCTTCCGATAACTTCGGATACCGAACTCTTTTTTTGTATTTTCTGCTGTCCTGCGACTGATACCTTCATCGCTCATCCACATATAGATTTCTCTGGATCTCATATCTCCATCGGAAAGCAGTTTCTTGATCAGATACGCTGCCTTCTCAGATTTTGATTCAAACTTCGGAGGCTCCGACTCTGCTTCCGGGTCAGTTGGAATCCTACACTCCAGCCATCGAAAGCCCTCCTCGGCCGTTATTGAGAAACGAATCTCTCCATCAGATGGAGCCAGATTGTTCTTAATCTGTCGCACCATGCGAATGTCTTTGTTTTCCGGAGCATGCTCCATTTGCAGAACACTTCTGGCTGCTGCCACAACATCCACACTACCAATGCTCCGGTACAAATCTTTTGTCCCCTCTTTCTTGTTGAGGTGACCAATCAATACAACTGCACAGTCATACGCAGATGCCCACATTCCAAGACGCTGCATCAGCTTTCTCCCCTGCCTGCAATCTGAAGGTCAGAATCACTCCCCAGATATGCCTGTATCGGGTCAATGACCACCAACTTTGGACGAAATTGTATAATCGCCTTTCTGATACGTTCATCATCAAGCGTCAAGCCACTATTCATTTCTTCATTTATAAAAGCCACATTCCTACAATCTGTGCCACATGTTTCCAGCCTTGGCTTGATGGTATCCGAAGCATCATCTTCCGAACACTGGTAAATGACCTTCTGCGGTATCCCGACTTGCTTACCGTCCGGCATTGTTCCACCTTTTGACAACTCCGCAATCAGATTCATCATCATGGTAGACTTTCCGTCACCGGGGTCGCCTTGCAGCAATGTGATCTTCCCGACTGCAATGAACGGATACCACAACCAACGAACAGCTGTTGCTTCTACATCACTATATAATGTGAAAATTCCTGTTTCCTCTTTACCTGTCATTCCCTTTGCCTTTCATTTGCAGTCTTTTTCTACATTTATATTATAAGAGCTGTATGATGTTTTGACCGCTACCTATCATGTAGCATGATTCACATTTTGCTACCTATTATGTAGCAAAACAGCCTTAGACCACATAACAGATAGGGGGATAACACTTTGCGATCTTAAAACTCTCTATATATTCAGTTCCCCCCTGAAAAACTGACACGGTAGACCGCCTGAAAACAAAAAAGCCGAGGTAGACTTTGGACAACCTTATATAAGGTCATCTAAAAGTCTACCTCGGCTTACTACGTATTCGAGCAGCACCTACAGGCAGTATCGAAAAAGTCATGCTGGCTCACACATCCTGCGGTGAGTCAAGCTCGTACATTGTTGTCAGATGCGTTTTCCCTCTGACGAATCTGTAAAATTCATTCGCGGCCCAGAATAGAATTGGGATGCAAAATCATCCATATAGGCATAGGATTGCAAACGTCCATTCTTCACATAGGCTATCGCATCTCTCCCATTCACCGTGGCTCGGTTTCCCAGCAGCACCTTTTTACCTTGGGTCGTATAAATTCCGTAATCCATAGCCGTCCTCCAATCCACAACTTTTCATTGTTTATTCTACATCTTGCTCTTGACAAGTTGCGCTCCATGCGTTAATATAAATATGCAAGTTGCGTTTGCGAACACATTATACGATTCAACTTGCGTCATGTCAAGCGCAACATGAAAAGAATTTGCAATCATCATGGAGGTCATCATTATGAAATTCGGGGAAAAGGTTCGAGCTGCGCGCCTAGCAGCCCACTATTCTCAGCGTCAGCTTGCCGATATGACCGGCATCGCTTTACGCACCATCCAGAACTACGAAAGCGGCGAACGCCTTCCGAAGCAGAAGGAAAGCTATGAGCTGCTGGCCGCTGCACTTAACGTGGAACTGGAATCCCTGAAAGATGACAACGCAGACTTTGTGATCAAGGCTACCGAGAAATACGGTTCCCGCGGACATGAGCAGGCTGAACGACTTATTAAAGAAGTATCTGGCCTTTACGCTGGCGGTGAACTCGCCGAAGAGGACATGGATGCCATGATGAGAGCGATTCAGGAGGCTTACTGGATTGCAAAAGAAAAGAACCGGAAGTTCGTGCCCAAAAAGTACAGAAGCACTTCCGACAGCAATTCCGATTCATAAGGGCATCTCACATATATAATGGGGAGTGAACCGCAACAATGATCAGTAAGCAGGCATCTACCCTGCCACGTCGATTGCTTCGACGTTATGGCGCCAGTGACCCATTTGAACTCGCAGATTGTCTCGGCATCACCATTCTGGAATGCCATGACTTCAAACTTCAGAAAGGCGCATTCAAAGTCATTCTAAACAACTGCTTCATTTTCATCAATGCCAACTTGTCCACTGAGATGAAGAAGCTCGTATGTGCGCACGAGCTGGGACACGCTCTTCTCCACCGCCCTCTTGGCAAGACCGATACCGGACTTATGGAGTTTGAGCTGTTCGACATCACGAATACCACAGAGTATGAGGCGAATCTGTTCGCAGCCAACCTTCTGTTGGACGAAGAAGAGATTGATTCACTCGCTCGTGAAGGGTTCGACATTGTTCAAATAGCTCACAACCTCGGAACCAATGTCAATCTCCCGCTTCTTAAGCTCCAACAGATAAACAGTGATAATCACTTGCATCTTCCTGATATGCCTAGCCGCAATTTTCTAGGTACGATCTCGGATGATGCCGGACATTTATAATAGGAAGGATGACCTATGCAATGGCAATTCAGCATCGAGCAAAGACTGAGCGCGTCTATGTGAAGGTCGATTCGTCCTTCGACCCAACCGGTTTTATGCAGCCGACATCGATCACATGGTCGGATGGCCGTACCTTCCCCATCGAAATAGTGCGCGACTTCCGCCCCGCCGGGACTGCCGATAACGGTTACTCTGGTGATTGCTTCACCGTACTCATCCAGGGGCAGGAGAAGCACCTGTTCTTTGAACACCTCGATCCACGCTTCAATGGCCGGTTAGGCCGGTGGTTCGTTGAACGGACGGCTCAATAAATAGGAGGAGCATCATGACTTTGATAGAAAAACTTAGCAATCTCGGTGGTATCGTTGACCGGGATGAAATGGCGAAAGCATGTTCAGAAATTCCAGATGAAGATCTTCGTCTGGCTCTGATGACACTCGCACTAACCTATAATCAGAACATCAAGATAAACGAAGAAATCTTCCAAAAGCAACACCGCGAGATTGAACGACTTCAGAAAGAGATAGATAAACTGAAAAAAGCAAAATAACGCACCGCAAAGGAGGGGATCACGCGATGCAACGCATATATCTTGCAATAGATCTTAAAAGCTATTACGCGAGTGCAGAATGCGCCGCTCGACACCTCGACCCGCTTACCACAAATCTGGTCGTGGCAGATTCCTCCCGCACTGAGAAAACCATCTGTCTCGCTGTGTCTCCTTCCCTGAAAGCCTATGGGATTTCGGGGCGCGCCAGACTATTTGAAGTCATGCAAAAGGTCAAAGAGGTCAATGCGAATCGGTTAAGGGAAGCGGTACGATTAAGAAAGGCTGTGTATAAGGACGGCAAACCATCCTTCTCCTCTGCCTCCTATGATTCCTTATCGCTTGCCGCCGACCCGTCACTCGAACCCTCTTATCTTGTTGCACCACCCCGGATGGCATATTATGAAAAGGTGTCGCGGCAGATTTATGGCATCTACCTCAAGTATATTGCCCCGGAGGACATCGTGGTTTACAGTATCGATGAGGTGTTCATCGATGCCACCTCGTACTTATCCCACTACAATATGACAGCACACGACCTTGCCATGACAATAATCCGGGAAGTGCTTTATACGACTGGCATCACCGCCACTGCCGGGATCGGTACGAATCTATATCTGGCGAAACTGGCAATGGACATCACCGCCAAACACGCCGCGCCAGACAAGGACGGGGTCCGCATCGCTGAACTGGATGAAGAGAGCTTCCGCTATCTCCTCTGGGATTACAAGCCGCTCACAGACTTCTGGATGACCGGTCCCGGCACCGTCAAGCGGCTAGAAAAGCATGGCATCCATACGATGGGCGAGCTGGCATATTTCAGCACCGTCAATCAGGATATCTTATATAGGGAATTCGGTGTTGATGCCGAACTGCTGATCGACCATGCTTGGGGGCTGGAACCCTGCAGCATAAAAGAGATCAAAGCCTACAAACCCAGCACCAACAGTATCTCCGAAGGACAGGTTCTCTCCTGCCCTTACCCATATGACAAAGCCAGAATTATTATCATGGAGATGGCTGACAGCTTAGTATTGCAACTAACAGATAAAGGACTGGTTACGGATAGCCTGACATTGGATGTGGGCTATGACCGGGAAAACTGCGACAGCGGAAAGTACAGAGGTCCGGTACACATTGATCACTACGGCCGCACTGTTCCGAAGGGTGCTCACGGCAGTACGAAGCTGGATAACCCGACCAACCTCGGCAGCCAACTCATCAAGGTGGCCGCCACCCTATTCGACCAAATTGCTGACAAAACCCTAACCGTGCGACGGATCACCATCGCGGCTAACCGTGTGGTCAAGGACGAAGGAATCTTCCAAGTCAATCTATTCACAGACACAACCAAGATGGAAAAGGAAAAGCAGCTCCAAGAGGTCATGCTGGGGCTGAAAAAGAAGTTCGGCAAGAACGCCGTGCTGAAAGGCACAAACTATTTAGACGGAGCCACCATGAAAGAACGGAATAAGCAAATCGGTGGCCATCGTGCCGAGTAAAGGAGATTCGTATGATAAGAGAAACTACTCCTGCAAGAATCACACAGGTTATTATAGATTTCTGTGCTTCTATCACATCTGATTCGTCACCGGAATACATCGATGTTTGTCCAGCATCTTGGGCCACTCCTAATGAGTGCTTTAATAATGTTCCTCGGATGGTCAAACAATATGGTGGCTCGATGATTTCTGGTTGGGCGGTATGGCAACGCGGAAACATGCTCCTTGATGCCGAGGCCCACGCCATTTGGAGAACACCTGATGGCAAACTTATTGATATAACCCCACATAGTTATAACGAAAAGCGAATTCTCTTCTTGTTTGATTCTTCCGTTTGCTATCATGGAATTACCATTCCGAGTCACCGACAAGCTCTTACTAATTCTCCTTTGGTGGCAGAACTCATCCGCCTCTGCACTGTAAGGGATCACGCCATGCAGACATCTATATTTGGAGACAGATACACTTTGCCTGTTGATTGGTATGATCAAGTCAGGGCATTAGAGTTTATATTTGCACAAGAGGTTGGCCGTAATGATCCTTGTCCATGTGGCTCCGGTCTGAAATACAAGAAGTGCTGCGGACAGTTTCAATAATGAGCGGAGGGAGTACAATGGACTACAAGAACACGCCAGAAGGCAGAGCGGTTCAATCTAAATACGCCGACCTACTCTCCCTCTCCCGGCCGGCTCCCATCAAATCACGCATGACTATCCAAAACCGAGCCAAGATTTTCAGCCCGTTTGCTGCTCTGCGCGGTTATGAGGATGAGATTGCGTCTGAGGGGAAGGACCACTTGAAAGTCCAGCGGATAGAACTATCTGAAGAAGAAAAGGCCAAACTGTCCGACACACTCTGCCGTCTCAGGAAAGGCCAGCCAATTTCTGTCCGTTATTTTATCGGCGGCTACTATGAGAATATTTCCGGCACTGTCGAGGTCATCGACCCAGTTGCCAGCGAACTGCGAATCTCGACTGGCACAAAGACTTCTCTTGGCAAAGACCTATCGACCATCATCCCGTTTGGTGATATACTTACTTTGACGGAGGTAACTCCCTCATGAACTACTTTTACTGCGATGCTTGCCACTACTGCTTTGAGGCAAACACACTGCCAGACCGCTGTCCAGACTGCGGAGCAGTCACTCGCAATGATAAGCCAGCAGTGCGACCGGCGAGTAACAATGAAATAGATGAACTGCTCCGCATCCGGGCAGAAGACAATGATTGATTTGGGAGGTACTACTACGCTTACACGTCAATTATACGATGAAATCACACGATGCAAAGACCGCATCATGGGCTGTTCTTCTCACAAGGAAGCCACTCCATACTTAAATCGTCTTCAGTTTTTGAGCAACTGTCTGACCAGGCCTGCAAGGAATGTCGCTTCTTCCCTGTATTCCATGTTGAACGAATACTGCAAGCAGGGCAGTGACAAAGAAAGGTATTCACAGTTCGTCCTGCAGGACATCAGCAAACTCAAAGATTTCATAGAAGGCAAATATTGAAGGCGTTCCGTCTGTGTTTTTATTGTAACCCTATAACATCGCTAGGCTTGTTCTATTAATTTCACTTGATGCTACTACTTTATCATGCTATACTAGAATTATAGTTATAATGTATTTTTGTTCATTCTCAATATGTCAGTTCACAAAGCGAAAGAATCTGTGATTATTTTTTAACCTCACAACATGAATTAAAATAATACCTGGAAGGAGTAAAGCCGAGAATGTCCGATATTTTATATGATAGCGGCGTATTGTCAGATGTTGACATAAGAGAATTTTGGGGAAAAGGTATAGAAATTGATACATATCAAAAAGGCGATTGGGCATTTGATTTAGATAAACAACTTCAACTCGGTTCAATCGATTTACGCTTTCGTCCTGACTATAAGAAGTTCAATTTAAACGAAAAGGATACTATCAAATATGATAGTATCCTTCAAAAGAGATATACTACTCCATACGACCTAGATGTTGACGAAAACCTAGTTCTCAATCCTGGGGATGTTGTATTAACAACAACACTAGAAACTGTCAGGCTATCCGAAGAATTTGCAGGAATTCTTACTGGACGCAGCAGCATTGCCCGTCTAGGAATCATGGTTCATTGTTGCCAAGAATTCATCAATCCGGGGCATGGACAGCCAATTCCCTTGCAGTTAATCAACCTATCTCCACGGACAGTCGAATTGGATCGTAGAATTCCTATTTGTCAACTGGTCATCCTCAAGCTCCGAACACCATCATCCGGTCGATACAAAGAAAGTATCCGTGCGAAATACTCAGAAGAAACCGACGCTCAAGAATCCAAAGTATATGAAGATATTCCCTGTCCAATACATAACAAAGATGGGTCTTTAACGCAAGCCAAAATGGAACCATCTAAAGCTGTACATAAAGAGAATGATCTCACTTCTCAAAAAGAGGACATCGAAAACTCTTCTCAGAAAATTTTCGCAAACAACATAAAACTTAAAACACTCTTAAATCATTATTTAACACCATTTTTGCCATCATTAATTATGGGTTTATTTATAACACCTTTTTTCATTTCTTTTGTCAACAAAATGACATTACTAGATTTTCTCACACAAATGCAAAGTGCCCCCTTATCTATAATAATCGCCATTTTACTTTTTATATTATACATTTTTCTAAAGAAGGAATAGTTATGAAAGTTTATATCGCATCAAAGTATATTGCACATAAAAAAATAAATAACGAGATATACCAAGCTCTAAAGAACAATGGCATTGATGCATTTCTCCCTGAAACCATCAATAATAATGCAACGGACAAAGAGAATATGCTTCTTGTTTCAGAGAAATGTTTCTCTGAAATCGAAATTTGTGACATCATATTAGCGGTTTGTCCTTTCGGAAAAAGTGTATCATGTGAAATCGGATATGCGATTGCACTAAAGAAAAAATATTTTCCCAACAAGAAAATAATCGCGTTAAATATAGATTTCAAAGAGGAAGCAATGTTGTATCCTTATATTGATATTAGCGTGAATGGAATTTCCGAATTAATTTCCGTACTAAAGTCAATTGTTTAAAAAATATGCGATGAAAATTGTAAAGTAGTACGCAGTCATAAGCCTTCTGTTGAAAGGTAACGCCGTTTAGTGCGTTAATAGATTCTAGGAAATTTCAAAAAAAATGAAAAAATCGCAGATATTAAGATGTGGTAAGATCCTAACAGAAGAACCTCTTGAATGTTTCTTTCTGCGACCAAACTCTATTCTTACATATTGTCATATAACTTAAACCCTTTTGAGCATTTTGGTTTCGAGGTTCTCATTTTTGGGGGAGGGGATCAACGGGTGCTTATTGACTGCTTATGTATTTTTGTGCTCGCAAGTTTTATTTCCGTTACAAATTATATATCCGTAATGCAAAAAGCCGTGCGACTGTCCCCCGAGAGATAGCCACACGGCAATTCATTTATTTCAGTTTTTCGAGAATCTCATCTGCACTCATTCCGCTGGCCAACAGCTTCTTCACGAGGTTTTCTGCTTCGTTCTTCTTCGCCACTTCGGCGGCCTTCTGATCGGCGGTTGCTTTCTTGGATTCCAGCTTCGTCAGTTCTTTCTGGGCAGACTTGAGAGCAGTCTTCTTCTTTTTCAGGTCAACTTTCAGTGTGTCGATGTTGGCGGTAATGGAAGTGATTTCGGCAGTCAGAGAAGCGATGGATTCCTGCTTTTCTGCGATTTGGGATGTGAAGTCGGTGGTGATCTTCGGTTTATTCTTGCCGCCTTTGGTTCTGGGCATAAGTGTGTCCTTCTTTCATTTATAATTTACGAGTCAATAAAGTCTAATGAGCAATTAACCCATAATACGATTTTTTATTCTACTTTTTAAATCTTTTTCATACTTAGAATACAAAGGTATTTTCCCATTTTCAATAGTCGCATTTGTATATGTGTAATCATACCATCTTTCTGGCTTGCTAAGCTGCTCTATCAGTTCTGGTAATAAACTTGTATTCTGCAAAATCATGCATTCAATTGCTCGAAGGGGAAGCACTTTTATATGGCTACAAATATAGTTTTTTTCTTCGGTATCTAAGGTTTCTGTTTTTTCAAGTATTTCATATACTTTTTCATACACCTTTTTTCTGGAAACAACGGCATCTTCTAGGACAACTACAATACCGAATATTTTATCTTTTAAATATTGTTTATCCAATTGAAAACATCCCTGCAAATAATTGTTAATTTGATTATAAATTTGTATTACATCTTCTGCATAAATCTCAATATCCGCTTCGATTTCCGCAACATCAAATTTTCTCAACTTTAAGCTTGGTGTAATTGCCTTTGTATCATAGAAAATCACATTGTCCCCCTCAGCTGCAATAACATCAGAAGTCAAGAGTTTATCTTTTCCCTTTTTGTATAGCAGTTCTGGTGATATCCATGTAACTGTATCAAGTTGTCTTACAATATTATAAAGATAGCTTTCGATTACTTCTTTTCCTATAGCTCGCCGCAACTTATTATCTCTAAATGTCACCCGATTTAACATTGACTCAGTCACTGCATTCACTACAAGATATGGCGATGGAATGTATGTAAAATCTTTTCCTGATATAAATGGATAAAGATACTGAATTTTCAATCCATAATATTGATCAATTATATTATCCTTATACAGCGAAAATAGTTCCTTTTTATAATCATCTTTTTCGATAGAAACTAATCTCACAGCATCTGTATCAGAAAAAGCTTTCTCAAGTATCTTCTGAATTGTAGACTCTTCAAGTTTATCCTGAACTTCTTGGCTAAACCCATAAAACACAAGAAAGGCAAGTTCTTCTAGTTGCTCATAAGCAACTCCCATTTTATCAAAAAGCACCTTTCTCATATCTAAATTACTATTTTGGAAAGTAAAAAAATAATGATACCTATATAGTTTTTGAATAAAAACTCCCTGAACCGGAAACTGCTGCAATGCAGAGATCATCATAAAAAACTCCGGATAATCTCCGCTTTCTTCCGCTGCGGTTAAACCTTCATGCCAGTAATTCCTTATCAAAGTAATCGTTTCTGCAAATGTTTTTCCGTCTAGTTCTTCTGATGCACAATCATTATCATAAACTATTGAATAAGCCGCAAATGCCTCAATTTCCCAGGGCATGATATTTTCTTCACAAGCCTTGTTCAAATCAACCATCGAGCGGCTCATAATTCTACTTGAGTATTTTTGGCAAACTAACATCTTGCTATCTAATGTATATCTCCCAAGAATCTTCAAAAAATCCAAGTTATGGTGAACAAGATTTTCTTCCACCAAGATTCCTCCTTCACATTGTATCCAATGATTTGCATGTTATAGTATCAATTAATACCTTGTCTTATCTCTATAAACATATTTTAGACATTACTTAACTTCTTTGCATCTTAGCCACATTCTCATGTGTTGCCTGCTGCTCACCACGGAGAGGTATGCAAAGTTTCGAGCAGCAATGGGAGCTCACGCTCCCACAATTCATGTGATAGATCCATAGCGCTTCCACAACGTGGACACCTTGGAAATTCCGCGCCCTACTTATAGGAACACACCTCATTCACCTTCCTCGGCCACCGGTAAGTAGGGGAAAGCAGAAGCTCATGCAGTACTCGTGTGGACCGTACATCCCAATTCCAGTTATCATCGAACCAATCTAATTTATTTTTCATGTGATTTACACCTCCAATGAGTATTGTAGAATCGTGGGTATCAACGCTTTTGCGACCGCTGTGGACAAAGGTTGAACTGGAGTGGTTTTGATGATGTAGAAGTACGGTACATAGGGTGGGACGGAGTCGAGGATAAAGATTAGTTTTATGATTTAATTAAACCACACTTCACCAGTTCTTACAGGGACTTGGCACTTTTATCTTTTTCGGAGAGGATATATTCCATTACTGGCCACGGATTCGTTTACCAGTTGAATTCCGAATCGTACCTCACGGCTTTAGCCGCAGCAGCACAGAAATCGTTATCCACACACCACTGCATCAGGGTGTCATCTTCCAAGGTCAGATATCCGTGGGCGAAGCCTCTCGGAATGTACATCTGTTTCTGGTTTTCAAAGGACAGAATCTCTCCATACGCATGACCGTAGTTTTCTCCGGGTCTCAAATCCACAGCCACATTAAATATGCTCCCGTGCAGACAAGATACCAGCTTTGCCTGCACGTATTCACCCTCTTGGAAGTGTAGTCCACGCAGCGTTCCAGCTTTTTTGCTGAATCCTTGGTTGATTTGAAGCACACTGATGCCTTCTACTTTTCGGAACATCCGGCTGAAGTAGTTTGCATCCGCCATTCCTACTGCCGCACCGATTTCATCCACAGTCATGTCCGTAAATCGGAGCAGCTGCTTGGCTCTGGTGATCCGCTTTGAGATCAGATAGTTGTTGACCGTCGTTCCATATGTTTCTCTAAAGATTTTGGACAAGTAGAACTTATTGATAAAGAAGTGTTCAGACAGATCATCCAGTGCGATTTTTTCCGTGTAATGCTCGTCCAGATACTCCTTCACGGCTGCTAATTCCAGCCGCTTTCGGCTCACCGTCATGCTCTCTGGATGCCATGACTGTTCCATCAGGAGAGTTAACAGAGTACCCAACTTCTCATTGATCCGCACGTCTCGTATGTAATCGGAAGATAATGCCAAATCGTAGATATCCGTCAGAAGTGTAGTGAACGGTTCAATATCCGCCGGGTGGAACACAGGTCGGCCGCCTCGCTCTTTGTACTTTTCATATACAGCTGGAAGAGATGGTGCATAGAAGTGGCACCACTGGAGCGACCAAAGGTCATCCGAGGTGGAATGGCTATAGGCTTTTCGGCAGTCAATGAACACACAGTCTCCTGCTCCCAGTTCATAATCCACACCTTCGTATTTTAGACTGCCTTTTCCAGATAGAACCACAAAACACAAAAAGGACACCAGGTCGGTTCGGGTCGAGGTATAGCCGAATAAGAGTGTGTTTTCATAAATACCGCTTTTTGCGCCTTGCGGAAGAGTCTCAAATTCTTCGATTTCGCAAACATAACAGCATTTGTACCCCTCCGAGAATTTTCCAATAAAATCCGCCATGGACATCATTCCCTGAAGAAGTTTGACATAACCTTGATTCGATGGCTGAGAGGAGTTCTTGCTCAATCGAATGTTGAAATCGACATACTGGTCAAACCCACTGCCTTTCGTCTGCACATTGGCACGGTTTTCAATACTCTGAAGACCACACTGATAGCTATACATACATCACAGTGAGGGATTTTTTATTTCCATTGCAACCTATATGGAACGAATCGCACTTACGTCATAGCTTCCATCATGAGCCTGATTCCGACTTTCATGCCTTCCTCAAAAGCAGTCTTCTCCCATGCACAGCACACCGTTCCCTGCTGGTCCATGATTTTTTCCCAAAGTGGAATCTTATCTCCAACATAGTCATCTACCAACCTATCCATACCATCCAAGCCACGCATCCACTCTTCCAGTTCCTTTTCTTTTTCCTTTGCGACTTTTCCGGCAACTGTGTTTTTCTCTACTGGGTTGTTTTCCGTGTAATGCTCGTAGATCAGATCCAGCAGATTTTCTACAGGCGGATAATACTCTGGTTCCGTTTTCTTCAAATACTCTTCCAGCATCTCTTTCAGTTTTTCTATAATGCTACCTACCTTCCTAACCGTGAGCCATACATTCTGCTCCCTGGTTAGGATGGATATTACCTCACAGTTCTATACATAGCAGCTGAATTTTTCATTGCTTACCAATATTTTGCTTCGGGTGCTTCATCTTCTCCTTCACCTCATCTGGCACATCGATCAGCCCGAACCGGTAGAACATTCCGAATATGTAAGTTACGCCCCGGATATCGCCCAGAGCTTTCGGGCGATCTACCACTTCTCCTTTTATATTCCCCAGTGCAAGCAATACCGAACTCCACGTCAGGCTCTTGCTACCTTCTCGACGATCGATCCACAGTTCTTTGGTCAGTTCCCCATTCCGCCCGGTCTTGATCTTATAGGAAAACGGCAATCCGGATATCGTCTTGAACCGGTATCCTTGAAAAGCAACCACACACTTCCAGAGATGCTGTTCATCATGACCGCTCTGCAACGCTTCAACTGCTTTCTTCCTCTGCCGCATTCGTCGAAGCCCCTCTGCCATAACGCTGATCTGGTCTCGATCACAATCCTCTCTGAAATACACGCCTTTCTTATAAGGTAAATAAGAAGTCACCGATGCCTTTGACAGATTTAGCTCTGCTGCCACCGCTTCCAACGCTTCTTTATAAGGTATTCCCCGTTTTCCCTCAAAAGCAGAATTCACCGCATCTGCAATTTCAGATTCATAAACACCGGCTGTGATCAATAGCTTTCGCACCTTGATGGGATTGAGAGATAGTATGTCTGCGATTGTCTGAAGGGAATTATTGGTATAGAGAGCCACAGCCGCTTCCATCTGTTCCTGCAGGATAGCTGCCGCATCATAGCTCGGCTTCAACGGTTTCCGGCCGGCACCGGGTTTTCTTGGTTTATATGGTCTTTTATCTCCCACAAAAATTCTCCAATCTCACAGCATTCCGATCTTTTTCCGATATTATATACTCAGCTCCCGGCCACGTATCACCTTCTCAGACAAAATCCGAATCATACCGCACAGCCTTGGCAGCTTCACCGCAGAAATCATTATCCACACACCACTGCATCAAGGTATCATCTTCCAACGTCAGATACCCATGAGCGAAACCACGCGGTATGTACATCTGCTTTCGATTTTCAAAAGACAGCACCGCACTGTAAGCATGACCATAGGTTTCCCCCGGGCGCAGATCCACAGCCACATTGAAAAGCGAACCATGCAGGCAGGACACCAGCTTCGCCTGTGCGTGTTCCCCTTCCTGAAAATGCATACCACGCAGCGTGAACGCTTTCTTGCTGTATCCCTGGTTGATCTGTCGAACAGTGAAATTTATAGATTGGTCGTATGGCACGGCAAGATATCCTCTGAAGTCTTCAAAGGCCGGGGCTGTGAGTATTATTGGCTTCGCCTGTCTTGTATTCATCGTTGCACCTCTTTCTTTATTTTCGTTTCAAACTATATGCTTTTTAGGAAAACACAGGGTGTTCTCCCCTGTGTTCACCACTGCTTCCGATATTCTCTTGGACTGATTCCCTCTACTTTTCGGAACATCCGACTAAAATAGTTTGCATCTCCCATGCCGACCGCAACACCAACTTCATCCACAGTCATATCTGTGAAGCGAAGCAGCTGCTTGGCTCTGGTGATCCGCTTTGAGATCAGATAGTTATTGACTGTTGTTCCGTAAGTCTCTTTGAAGATTTTGGATAGATAGAACTTGTTAATAAAGAACTTTTCTGCCAACTCTTCCAGCATAATTTTCTCTGTAAAGTGTTCGTCCAGATATTCCTTCACGGCTGCCAGTTCCATTCTCTTCCGGCTCACCGTCACGCTCTCTGGATGCCAGGACTGTTCCACTAGGAGAGTCAATAGACTTCCCAGCTTCTCATTGATCCGCATATCCCGGATGTAATCAGATGAGGAAGCTAAGTTATAGAGGTCTGTTAGGAGTAATGTGAAGGGTGTTAGATCATCTGGGTGGAACACAGGGCGACCACCACGCTCTTTATATTTCTCATACACAGCTGGAAGGGATGGTGCGTAGAAGTGGCACCATTGGAGCGACCAGAGATCATTGGATGTGGAATGGCTGTAAGCCTTTCGACAATCGATGAACACACAGTCTCCCTCACTCAGCTGATATGTTTGCTCCTCATAGGAAAGCTCTCCCTTGCCAGACAGAACGATAAAGCAAAGAAACGACACCAAATCCTCTCTCTGGGATACATGTGGGTGAACAGCCTGCAAAGAGCCGACCTCTTGCAAATGGAGCAAGGATGTTCTGGCAAAGGTTGATGGCGTGTAAATGATTCGGGAGGAACTTACGGAAGAAGACTGTGGGTTGAATAATTCTTGATCCATATTACGTCTCCTTATCCTTTCCTGCCAACTCGTATAATTTCTTAACTCTTTGATGCAAAACTTGATGTGTGATAAAATTCTCCCATTACTACCGGATTTCCTTTATACTTCCATCTATAATCATCAAATGTAAAGCCTAAATTCAACACCTGTCTCAAAATAAACTTTTCAAACTCATCATCGCTATTAAAGTATATTCCACCAGGTTTTTCACTTTTTTGTCTATTATATATTCTCATAACATCGGAGATACTACAGTTGATTTTAATACTCAAATCAATTAAAGTCTCTGCAGAATATGCATTTCTCACAGTTTTATAAATCCAGTCATCGATCTGATCTCTTGTCATTATATTAAAATAGAAATCATTTTTTAGAGATGTATTTTCCCATGGTATTTGAGCACCTTTTGTTAGAGCAATTACATCTTTCCTTACTTCTTTAAACATATCTTCTATTTTTATGTTCGGCTGCTCGATATGACGCAATAAGCATTCTGTATAGAATCCGTTTCCATTTTCATCAGCCGCACAACCAGCGGTCTTATTGGGAGCTGTTGCAAAAGCAACAAACGTTCCACTACCTGCTTTCATTTCTGCCAGTCCCGTTCCAACAATATCACGAGCAAAACCCGGCTCAGAACGACACGCATCCAAAATCATAATATTGTTCTTTTCCGGATGAGCATCCATATAATCTTGTACAACTCTCATTCCCACAAGTTGCGTTGCCACAAAAATTGCTTTAATTGGATTATATGTACAGTCAATAGGAACAAAATAATTCTCTCCATCTATTTGTACACCATGTCCCGTATAATAAAGCAACACTGTCGAATATAGGTCTGCATTCTTAAGAAATTCAGAAATAATATTGAACAATTCCGCTCTGTTTTGATTTTCTGCAAAAAAGACATCGAAATTCAACCGTTCTAGGGCACCGCGCATATCCTCTCCGTCTTTCTTACATGACTTCAATTTAGGCTGCGTAATGTACGCAGAATTGGCAATTACCAATGCCACACCTTTTTTATTTATCATTCTTCAATTCCCCGTATCGTTTAAAAAATATATTAAAGACGTTTGCTCCATGCCATCCACATTTGGAACCGCACGGTCATAAATCATGCCATTAAACAAATCATCGAAATTCAACTTTCCTTCTCTGTACAGATCATACATCGGAACGCAATCACTTCTAAATGTGGCTGGAATCAACTGTACAAGTGCAAATAGTTTCTTCATTTCTGTAATGTGTTCTTCCAGTCGTTCTTTTCTAAAGCTCTTGATATCTTCTGACAGCATTGCCTGCTTTTTGTTCCCATGCCTTATGTAGAAATGAAACTGTCCTTCTGGTTCTTCTGTAATATATGGTTTGTACAGTCCTCGTTGAATATGAAGTACCACAATATATTTGTCATCTTGTAATGAAATGAACGAAAAGGTCACATCCGGCACAGTTGGGCGAATCGCCTGTAGTTCATTCCGGCGATCCAATTCAAAGTGATCAATATTAGGAATCGAAATCCCCGCTAATATACTGGCTACTCCAGAAGTTTCTCCGATTCCATAAAATATGTATCCTCCATCTGCATTCGCAAAGGAACAAACATCATTTCTAAATTCAGCTTGTTTTTCTTTCTTATTATTCTTATCTAAAAGCGGTGCAAAATTTACCTTATAATCAATAAAATTATTCTCTCGATAGGCATCATTACTAAGAAGAGCCTGAAGATCGTCCGCAGTCCATTCTCCAAATTCTTTATTATTTATCCTCATTTGGTTTATTCCTCCTATCCAGAGTTGCATCTTCACATCTCAGCCAGTCATAAGACCGTTGCCTGCTGCTCACCTCGTAGCGGTGTGCATTTCCGAGCAGCTACCGTGTGGGATAACCACACGGTCTTTTATCCAATTATACTACCGACTCACATATTTCTCCAGTTATTTCTCCCTTTTTTCTTTTGCCGACTTTTCCAAATTTTCCATGTATTTTTTAGCATCCTTCATAAAGCTCACTGCAATCATCACAATTACAGCACCTATCGGGAATGCTGCCACAATACTCACTGATTGAAGATTATTCATGGAACTTTCTGCAAACAGCAAAGCAATCGGAAGCAAAATAAGCAGAACACACCACATCAACTGAATGCCTTTATTCGGTTGTTCGCCATCCTCCAGTGTGTGATAGCTATAGCAGGATGCTGTCAAAGCAATCGAATCAAACGAGGTCGCATAGAAAGCAACCATCGTCAGCAACACAACTACCATGATAACAGGTGCACCCGGCATTGTTTTGATGATAGACACAATCATGCCATACAGATCTCCGCTTTCCAGATACTGTGCAATAAAGTCAGCCTTTCCAGTGACTTGCATTCCCATAGAATAGTTTTCCTCCCTTCATTTACTGCAACATTTTATTTTAATGCACCTGTCGGCTTAAACTCCGTTCCCATTTTTTCGTGTTCATAAATTTTTGCATCGACAAGGAACCTATCATAGTCAATAAAATCAAACTGGTTCTGCCCCATTGTAAACGGAAACTCCGTTTTGCCTTCTTTTTCTGCTGCCGTGATTTTAGAGAAAATAGAGCAGCCAAACTCAGAATGACCTACAATGTAATAGCCACGCAGCCACTGCCAGTTCGTGTGTTTACCGTTAGTCATCATCGCTACACAATTACGAAGTGCATCCTTACCAATGCCATAAAGACTCATGGGATGGCAGGGAGTATTTTCATTGATACTGCCCTCAAAGAAGCCAATCTCGTGCATTGTGCCCATAACGCTAATCTTAGCGATACCCGCATCAACCATTTGCTTCAAGGAATGGTAATGCTTCGGCAAATCCGCAATATGATTCTCCGAGTAGTGGACAAAACCATCTCTCCATGCCAGATGAAGAAGGACATTCCCTGGTACTTTCATCCATGCTGTTGAGCTTGTCCACGAACTGCTGCACGGCAGATACGATCTTGCGGATGGTTGGCATCAGGATATCGCCAAAAGAAATAGCCAGCTCCTCCAGCTGAGATTTCAGGATGGTGAGCTGACCATTTAAGTTGTCCTGCATGGTTTCTGCCATGCTCTCGGATGCGCCGTCACAGTTTTCAATGGCACCACGCAGTTTGTTGATGTCCGTCTCGCTGGAATTCATCAGGGCAAGGAAGCCGGACATGGCATTCTTGCCGACCAGTGCCTCTGCGTTGGCGGCCTTCTCAGATTCCGACAGCCCAGAAAATGCCACACGGCAATCCGCAAGGATGTCGTTCAGGCTTCTCATGCTGCCATCCGCGTTGCTGGTCGCAATCGTGACCTCACCGATGTTCTTGCCCACAAAGGTCACTTCACCGGAAAGGCTGTTCATGATGGTACGAAGGGAAGTACCAGCCTGAGAAGCCTTGATACCACTGTTTGCCATCAGACCGATGGCTTCTGCGGTATCCTCTGCCGAGAACCCAAGCGCACCGGCGATAGGCGCACAGTACTTGAACGTCTCGCCCATCATGCTGACATTGGTGTTCGCATTGGAGGAAGCGGCTGCAAGGATATCTGCAAAATGCCCGGAATCCGCCGCAGACAAACCGAAAGCGGTAAGGGCATCGGTGACAATATCCGAAGTCGTAGCGAGGTCTTCACCCGAAGCCGCCGCGAGGTTCATGATACCTTCGATACCATTCAGCATATCCCCCGTTTTCCATCCGGCCATGGCCATGTACTCCATCGCCGAGGCCGCCTCGGATGCAGAGAACTTTGTCTTTGCACCCATTTCACGGGCTTTTGCACGAAGCTGGTCGAAGTCATCCCCAGTCGCACCGGAAATGGCAGAAACCTTACTCATTTCGGAATCGAAATCGGCTGCGGTCTTCACTGCGGCAGTGCCAAGACCCGTTACAGCGGCAGTCACCGGCAGGAACTTCTTACCGACATTTTCTACAGAAGATCCGATGTCCTGTAGCTTTTCTCCGGCTTCATCGATCTTAGCAAGAGTCGCATTCGTGGTCGCCGCCTGGTCCTGTAAGGATCGCAGATTCTGTTCGGTCTCCACGATCTCACGCTGGAGGGCATCGTACTGCTGCTGGGTGATCTCACCGTTGGCAAGCTGCTCATTGGCCTGCTGTGCGGCAGTCTTCAGAGTTGCCAGTTTTTCCTTGGTAGCTTCAATGGCATCCTTCAGCATCTTCTGCTTCTGGACGACCAGTTCTGTATTGGAGGGGTCCAGTTTCAGGAGTTTGTTGACATCCTTCAGTCCGGACTGCGTCCCCTTGATTGACTTGTTTACACTTTCCAGTGCTTTGGAGAGCTTCGTGGTATCGCCGCCGATCTCAACGGTGATGCCCTGGATTCTGGATGCCATGCGGATGACCACCTCCTCGTTTTGGGCATAAGAAAAGCCCATCTGCGTAAAACAGACAGGCAAATACTGTGTATCAATTCAAATTGTTCAGCATATAATAAACACGAAGCAACGTTGCGGTTTTTCTCTTCAAAGTCTTGACTTTTTAGATGCAAACTGCTATACTATGCCTCAGTGATCAGGTTTCAGATACTCGCGAGGACTGAGACCGGGGGGAGGACCTATTGGCCCTCCTCTTTTCTTTTTATCACGAGTTTACCGAATGCGAGGCAAAGGAGATGCCTAATCAATTACAGAATGATCGCTTTAGAACATACGATCAGCAAATAGATATTCTTAAGAATCAAAAGGGACTCATTATTTCTGATGAAACCATCACCAAGGAATCTTTAATTAACATCGGCTATTTTTCCCTTATTGGTGGTTATAAATATCCATTTAAGAACCCCATGACTCGGAAATACATTAATACTACTTTTGAGGATATCTATGCTCTCTATAAGTTTGACAGAGAACTCCGAGAACTTACTTTTAAATACCTGTGCGAAGTAGAAATGAAAATTCGTCAGGTTATTTCCTATTGTTTTTGTCAGCATCACGGGGATAGTCAAACTCACTACATATCAACTGCAAGCTACCGTTCTGAGCCGAAATATGCTCGCGATATCGCAGTGTTAACGAATATTCTCAGTAAAATAGCCATTCGAGATACAGATCATTCGTATCTCGTCCATCAGCGAAATGCACATCAAAATGTTCCGCTTTGGGTTGCTGTGAATGCATTGACTTTTGGGCAAATATCTAAAATGTATTCGCTTTTGCCCTTCTCCCTGCAAAGTGCTGTTGCCCAAGAATATCCTCATGTAAACGAAAAGGAACTGGAACAGTTCTTAAGATGTTTAACCTTTTACAGAAACGTATGCGCACACAATGAGTGTCTTTATTGTTTCTCTTCTCGCCGTGATATTCCGGACACCAATCTTCATCGCAAACTCAATATTCCCAAAACTGGAACACAGTACACTCAGGGAAAACGAGATTATTTCGCTTTAGTTATAGCCTTCCGCTATCTTCTCTCTGACGATAGCTTTAAGAAATTCAAAAAAGCCTTGTTAGCCTCATTCGCACATATCAAAAAGAAAGCTCCCGACTCACGCAGCAGCAACTGTATGATAAGCTTGGCTTTCCAAGTAATTGGATGAAACTGACTCAATACAAACGATAAAGACTTTCCCGCCCAGTCATCAACGGCTGAGCGGGATTTTTCTTTACGCTCACTCGACGAACGTGCTTATTTCATTTGCGATATAAGCACGTTCGTCTGTTTTTTCGCCTTAGAACCGGTCAAAGTCCTCCTGCGATGCCAGTTCCTTATACGGATACTCGTCGTTCTGCCGCTCCGTAAACATATCATTGACCAACCCGATGGTCAGCAGGTCGAGGTCGGCGATGCTGATACCGAGCTGTACACAGCGCAGCAGAAAGAGCGGGGTGGTCATTTCCCGCTCACTTTTTCGAGGTTTTTTCTGGATTCCACCTCCGTCTGCACGTTCAGACCCCACAGTTCGATCAGCTGGGGCAGGATCTGGTAGATGGAGAAGGTGTTGAACTGGTCCAGAAACTCCTCCGGGCTGTCCGGCACCTTTGCCGGGTCCGCATGACGAGCCATCAGCCATGTCAGGTCCTCGAACATCTCCAGACTGAACAGGTCGAGGTTGGAATTGTCCTCATCGTTCTCCCCCACGCTCTTTTCCAGCTGGCGCAGGTCTTTATAAATGTCACGGCCAAACTTGATGCGGTACAGGCGCGGCACGGCGGCACTTGCCTTAAAAGTGACTTCCTTGCCATCGATCTCGATTTTCTTCGTAACTGCCATAATCGTAATCCTCCAAAATTTCATGTAAAATTGGCAGAGCCGAAGCCCTGCCGTATATCGTGTTTCTTACTCTGCCGGGTCAATGCTCACCAGTGCATTACCGCCGCTCACAGTAGGCAGCTTACCATCCCACTTCTGGATCTTCTGGTACTCGATCAGCGTATCGGACAGGCTTTCTGCCAGTTTGCGGTTTGCCTCTGCCTGTGCTTCTGCGGCAATGGAAGTCTTCTGGGCTTCCGCCTCTGCATTGGTGATTGCCACCTGCTTATCCGCTTCTGCCTTGGCAATGGCGGCTTCATTCTCGATCTTCTGCTTATCTGCATTCTGCTGTGCAATGGACTTCTGCTGGATGGCTTCGTTATAAGCATGCAGAAGTTGAGCTTGCCGCTCTGAATGGTGGTTTTCTGGATCTGACCGAAGCTGGTCTTCACGCCCGTGTAACCGGTGGGGATGATGTGGAACGAGCAGACAGCCAGCACCAGAACGATGATCACTGCGAACAAAGGAAAAAACTTCTTCATAATCGTATACCTCTTTATAATAATGTAAGCAGAGCCGAAGCCCTGCAGTGTGTGTCGGTCACTTAGCCCTGCGGCTCCTCGGTGTGACTGGTGTCTTCGGTGTCCACAGCTTCTGCCTGCGGCTCGTAGACCGCATCGTACCATTTGTTATAGACATCATCGGTGGTGTTGGTGCCGGTCTTTGCCTTGACATAACCGTTTGCCAGAGGGGTTGCCTGCAGGTTCAGGGTGTCCGTCTTGACTTCCTTGCTGTCCTCATTGGTCTCACCCTCGATGGACGGACGGCTTGCCACACAGTTGTACGGCACATGACGGATGTGACGCTGATCGCCATCAAACTCGAACAGGAATGCGAAATGCTCCAGTTCCACATTGGCGTTTTCCGCAAGCACACCGTTGCCATCCAGCTCCTCGTGCATGATGTCCGTGAGGAAGCTCTCCGGGATCAGCGCGATTTCCAGATCCCCCTCATAGCCGGAGTTGTTATTCACGACATAGTAGGCGATATTGTCCGCATAGAACGGCTCGATCTCGCCATTGGCATCCATAGAAAGACTGACTGCACCAGGGATGCGGACCGGCTTTGCGTAGGTGACGCTGCCATCTTCGTCAAAGGTCGCCTTGGCATAATGGCAGTTTTTCAGGCCAAATTTGACCTTATTGCTTTTCTTCGACATAGTGTTCCTCCCATAAAAATATCCTGCATGAGCATCACACAGTCAGCTCATACAGGACTTCATACATCTTTTCGGTTTCGATCCAGACCTCACTTTTCTCATAATAGAGTTCATGCAAAGTCAGGACTTCTTCAATAGTTGCTTCCATATCCGGGTCTTTGTAATCGGTGTACACCTCGATGTCCAGCCGGTTGAAGTGGTGATACACAAGGTTATCCGCACCGAAATTCTCGGCTTTCGGATACAGGAAGCAGATAAACGGTGGATCAGGGCTCTCCCCTTCTGCGAAATGGTCATACGCATAAGGAAGCCCCATCTCCTCCACCAGAGCTTTTACTTCTTCGTGGGTCATTGGTTTCTCCTCACTTTAGTGCCTTTTCGATGAGGGACTGGAGCTGCTCGATACCTGCTTGTTCAGCCGGGGCAATATGCGGTCTTCCTGCCACACGGCCGCCGCCGCGCTTGGCATGTCCCTTTTCCAACAGATGTGCCAGCTGGTAGCGGTTCTTGGAATGCACCGCCATCTGAAGGCTCTGGCTGGATTCGGACTGTTTGGTCGCCACCCAGCTTCCCTTGTACGCGCCCGTCCTGGACGGTGCATTGGCCGAGATCTGGTCTTTGACCGTTTTGGCAGATTTGCGGACTGCCTTCTTGACTTCGGTGGAGGCAAGGGTCGCATATTCTTTTAATCCCTCGTTGATGGCGTCAGCCATATTCACGGAGAAAAGAACAGCGCAATCTTGATTCGTCAGAACTTACTGCCGGATAACGATAAACAGTCCTTTTACTGGTTTCTCTGGCACGAACTTGGGCATTGGTATACTAGAAACACTGAACCAGATGATTTGCGCCGCTATAGTAATCCGAATCTTCTTGATGCTGTCACGCTCAGTGATCGCCTTCGCGGTGTCAATACCACTATCACACAACTCAAACAAGATGGGTACTGGTTCTGGCAGGAATTTATTGCTGAGGCAATCTCACAGTATGTTTCCGGAGAATATGATGCACAGCAATTCGACACTTCTCAGCCAATTGAATGGCGTTCTAGCGCCTATCTTCCCATTATACTTTATCTCGATTCAATGCTTGATGCGGCATTTTCTCCTGATGATTTGGTAGACGAATATGCTCTCACTCATTATTTTGCCAACCTTCTCATGCGCGATGTAATTGTCCTGTTCGAAAAAGCGGCTGAAGCCGGAGAGCTTATACCTGATACCATCGATGGTTTTGAAATTCCAGATGTTCCGGATGCTTCGATGGACCCGACAAGGATTTCTGATATTGAATTTGAAGAATTTCAGCCTGCTATGCGGGAGTTACATAAATTATTAAAGTACCAAGTACAAAAGGAACGCTTCTGGGAAGTTGATGAAAACTTCCTGTTAGAACTCGGAAGGCACATCAAGAAACTTCGGGATATTAAAATTCAGATTATTGCCACTATCGAGTTGGAGAATCAGTACGATGACACCAGTGTATAAAACAACTGACGACCTACTTTCCGACTACAACAGCCTACCGGAAATCGAACAGAACCGTGTCGGAAAGTACCTCAAGAATCTGGTTCGGATTCATAAGGCTATAGCATCACTCAACTTTGCCGATAGGCAGGTAAACTGGGAACTGAGCAAGCAGCGAATCGAGCCTTACACTGAAGCTGAAGAAATCAAATGCAGCTTCTGCGGCAAGTCCAGTAATGAAGTTGAGAAGATGATTGTTACTTCGGATGATGTCTGTATCTGCAATGAGTGTGTTGGCCTATGCAGCGAGGTGCTGCAAGAGGAAATTGACAAAAAATAAAGTAAGAATCACAGATGGGAGGTTTGCAAAGTGTCGCAACACCGCTCATTTTCTTGCATAGATCTTAAAAGCTATTACGCGAGTGCGGAATGCTGCGCCCGTCACCTCGACCCTCTCACCACGAATCTGGTCGTAGCTGATGCAAGCCGTACAGAGAAGACCATCTGTCTGGCTGTGTCCCCTTCCCTCAAAGCATACGGCATCCCCGGTCGCGCTCGGCTGTTCGAGGTCGTGCAGAAGGTCAAGGAGGTCAACGCACAACGGTTGAGAGAGGCAGTACGATTAAGGAAAGCCGTGTATAAGGATGGCATCCCCACCTTTGCATCTTCTTCCTATGACTCCACCACTCTCTCCTCTGACTCGTCCATTGCAGTCGATTATCTTATCGCGCCTCCTCGGATGGCGCACTATGAAAAGGTATCTCGCCAGATCTACGGCATCTATCTAAAATACATTGCCCCGGAAGATATTGTGGTTTACTCTATTGATGAGTGATTTTTCGATCTTACATCTTACCTGTCCCACTATCACATGTCAGCACACGACCTTGTAAAAACGATGATCCGGGAAGTGCTGTATACGACCGGAATCACAGCCACTGGCGGGATTGGCACCAACTTGTATCTAGCAAAGCTGGCGATGGATATCACTGCCAAGCACGCCGCTCCCGATGCAGATGGTGTGCGTATTGCTGAACTGGATGAAGATTCTTTCCGCTACTTGCTCTGGGATCACAAACCACTCACCGACTTCTGGATGACCGGTCCCGGAACAGCAAAGAAGCTGGAGAAACACGGAATCCGCACGATGGGTGAACTTGCACGATACAGCCTGAACTACCAGGACATCTTATATAAGGAGTTCGGTGTCGATACTGAACTCCTTATCGACCACGCTTGGGGTCTGGAGCTCTGCGGCATGAAAGAGATCAAAGCATACAAGCCTAGCACGAATAGCATCAGTGAGGGTCAGGTGCTCTCCTGCCCATATGAATATAGTAAGGCACGGATCATCGTACAGGAAATGGCGGATAGTCTTGTCCTCCAACTCACGGATAAAGGTCTTGTCACAGACTCTCTCACACTAGATGTCGGCTATGACCGAGAGAACTGTGATAACGGAACCTACCACGGCCCAGTACACATCGACCACTACGGCCGCACCGTTCCGAAAGGCGCTCACGGTAGTGTAAGACTGGACAATCCGACCAACCTCGGCAGTCAGCTCATCAAGGCTGCGGCTACTCTGTTCGACCAGATAACCGATAAGACTCTGACCGTGCGACGGATTACCATCACAGCCAACCGTGTGGTCAAAGACGAAGGTATCTTCCAAGTTGATTTATTCACGGACACAAGCAAGCTGGAAAAAGAGAAGAAATTACAGGATGTGATGCTGGGCATCAAGAAGAAGTTCGGCAAGAACGCCGTACTGAAAGGCACGAACTATCTGGATGGTGCAACAATGAGGGAAAGAAACAAGACTATTGGTGGACACAAGGCAGAGTAAGGAGGATTTCGAATGAGACGTTGTATTTTCTGTGGTCGAACTGATAACGAATTCGATGGCAGAAACCAATGGACGGTTGAACACATCATTCCAGAATGTCTTGGAAATTCCACTTTAATTCTAAGGAATGTCTGTAAACAGTGCAACAGCAATCTCGGAACCTATGTTGATAATTACTTTGTCAATCATCATTTTATAAAGTCCTCGCGGCAATTTTTCCAGCTGCGTAGTCAAAATGGCGTTATTCCAAATGCTTTTCAGGAGGGTGTGACTGAAGACGGGCAGCGAATTCGGGTGGATGAGAATTTTGTGCCGTCTGTAGTTCCTTCCATTATACAAGACGGCAATAAAATAACTATTCACGCCAACTCGGTCGAGGAAGCTCGCACTATGGCCTCTAAGAAACTAAAAAGGCTTCATGCTACACCGGAACAAATTCAGAACTATATTTCCAAGATAGATGAGTCACTCTTTCAGGAACTTCAACCAGAGATTCGTTACGATATTACGCTAGATATCAATCGTTTTCTCTTGGAAGCTCTAAAAATCGGATATGAATACGCTCTATTAAAATTCGGTGACGCCTATTGGGATGATCCAACCGCATTGAAAATTCGCAATCGACTTAATTGCGCTATTTCCGGTAAAATGCAGGACACTTGTGAAAGGCCACCCGAAGCTAGTTATGTTCCCGACTACTTAATGCAAGGATTAAGTCGAACGCCACTTATTGGCGCACATTGGATTTCAATAACGTCTACGTTGCATAATCAACTTGTTGCACATATCATTTTATTCTTTAACCCTGTTTCATCGTTTCAAGTTCTACTTTCCGAACAAGCTGATTGCTATTTAGAAAACGGTCAAATACTAGAAGACTTTGTTGAGTTGCCACATAAGGGTGGAATAGACTATGACAAACTACAAGAATACACCGGAAGGCAGAGTTGTCCAAAGTAAATATGCCGACCTGCTTCCCCTCTCCCGGCCGGCACCCATCAAACCACGAATGACCATCCAGAACCGAGCCAAGATTTTCTCTCCTTTCGCTGCCTTACGAGGTTACGAAGATGAGATTGCTTCTGAGGGCAAAGACCACCTGAAAGTCCAGCGTATCGAACTGTCGGAAGAAGAAAAGGCCAAGCTGTCCGACACACTCTGTCGTCTCAGGAAAGGCCAGCCAGTTTCTGTCCGGTACTTTATCGGCGGCTACTACGAGGATATTTCCGGTACAGTTGAGGTCATCGACTCAATTGCCAGTGAACTGCGAATCTCGACCGGTACAAAGACTTCTCTCGGCAAAGACCTATCGACCATCATCCCGTTTGGTGATATACTTACTTTGACGGAGGTAACTACCCCATGAGCTACTTTTACTGCGACACCTGCCGCTACTGCTTCTCTGCAAATGCACTGCCTGACCGTTGCCCTGACTGTGGGGCACAAACCTATAAGGGGAAGCCGGCGGTTCACTTGGCGAGTAATGACGAAATAGATGAGCTGCTCAGAATACAGGCAGAGGATGCGAAGATTTCAAAATGACCCATAGAAACTACCCTGAGTCTTTCTTTAAAGACTTAACGAAATTTGCTGAAAAAGATATTCTCCCTAAACAAGCACAATTGAGCACTGAATATGCAGATTATCTGATTTCCTTAATACTAGCATCGCCTTCCACATCCACAAAGACTCTGATCACAAAAATCATTAGCTTCTATTATAAAGAGAATAAAACACTAAACCAAATTGCCAGCGAGGTCAACAGGTCTTACAACCACACCTTCACTCTCAAGAATAGAGGTCTGGCTATAATTGTTAGGCTATTAAGAAAAGCTGGTAGTTCGGACTCCCTCGATGAGATGGGGCGGATAATAACCACGGATAATGAGGAGGACACAAAATGAAAGCACATAAATATTGGTCACTCGGCGCACTTGCCTGCATGGCAGGATGCTTCTACACAGGCTGTAAGAAACTGATGAAGGCACACAAGTATTTTGCCTACGGTGCGTTAGGCTGCATGGGTATGGCAATCTACTCCGGCCATAAGATGATTGCACCAAAGAAAAAGAAAGAAACTGAAGAATAGCACACACCCTCGCCGTAACAAGCGAGGGCTTTTTTGAACTCCAGGAGTTCATTTTATTTCCATCACAAACTATATGTTACATACCATATACTTCCATCATGAGTCGAATTCCAACTTTCAGGCCTTCCTCAAAAGCAGTCTTCTCCCATGCACAGCACACCGTCCCCTGCCGGTCCATGATCTTCTCCCAGAGAGGAATCTTATCGCCGACATAGTCATCTACGAGCCTATCCATTCCATCTAACCCACGCAGCCACTCTTCCAGTTCCTTTTCTTTGGCCTTTGCCGCTTTACCGGCAACTGTGTTTTTCTCGGATCAGCCCTCCACCGCTTCATCGCTCTGTATCTCCGCTGCCGTTCTGCACCAACACTGATTTTCTCTTTATCTGCTGTGCCTGGGAAGTACACGCCTTTTTTATAAGGCAGGTACGAAGTAACAGAGGCTTTGGAAAGTTGAAGAGTGTTTGCAGTTGACAGGATGGCGGTTTTGTAGTCCTGTGTTTCTCGATACTCCTCAAAAGTATCCTGTACCTTCTCCGCCACTTCTGATTCATACACGCCAGCCGTGATGAGCAGCTTCCGTACCTTGATAGGATTCAGATTCAGAGCATCAGCGATGTCTTGGAGGGAGCATTCCTCCTCATAAAGCACCACAGCCGCATCCATCTGCTCTTTTAGATTCTTCCCGGCATCATACTCCGGCTTCAGCTTCTTCCGGCCTCCACCGGGCTTTCTGGCTTTATACGCTCTTTTCTCTCCCATGATTATTCATGCAGTTCCAGCGGCAATCCGTCCGGGTCGTGGAAGAAAGTCATCTTCTTGCCGGTGTAATCGTCAACCCGGATCGGCTCACATTCTATACCTAATTCTCTCAACTCTCTCACTGTCTGCTCCACGCTCTCTACACAAAAAGCAAGGTGCCGTAGACCACAGGCTTCTGGACGATTCACACGCTTTGGGGGATTTTCTTCAGCGAAAATCTCCAGCTCTGTGTATTCATTGACACGCAGATCCAGCTTCCAATCTTTACGCTCTGATCGGTAGTTTTCTCTGATGACAGAGAATCCCAACTTATTCACATAGAAATCCTTTGCGGCTTCGTAGTCAGACACGATGATGGCAATATGATGTATTTTTGATAAATTCATTTTTCTCACGCTCCATTTCTTCAAATTTTGTTCTTCTTTTATTTCCGTTATAAACTATACATCAACCTTCAAAAATTACCGTGTGAACTCCTGGAGTTCAGTTTGTCCACACGGATTTTATTTTTTCTTGGGTTCTTGTTTATTTCAGCTTTTCCAGAATCTCATCCGCGCTCATCCCGCTGGCTAATAATTTCTTAACCACACTCTCGGCTTCTGCTTTCTTTGCTTCTTCTGCAGCCTTAGCATCTGCCTTTGCCTTCTTCGCTTCTAGGGATGCCGCTTCTTTTTCGGCCTTCTTCAGAGCAGTCTTCTTCTCTTTCAGTGTATTCTTCTGCTCCTCAATCGCTTTCTGGATGGATGCGATCTCAGTATTCAGAGATGCAATAGTTTCCTGCTTCTCCGCAATCTGAGTTGCGTAGTCATTGGCTACCTTCGGTTTGTTCTTGCTACCTTTGGTTCTGGGCATCGTGATAACCTCTTTCCTTTTATAGTTGTTCAAGTATAGCACTGTGTTGGGGTGAGGGCAATATAGTCATTTACACCTGCTGAAAAAGGTCAAATCCCATTCGTTTAGAATAATCAAAGTTCTTTTTGTGGGCAGCATTTCTAAGTGCCATTCCTAGTGTCTGACTAAGTTTAAGCTGATCATCACCCGTCAAATTTGCCATATGTGTTAATCCAAATTGACCTTTCTCATCTAACGCATTCCACAGAGCTTCACTTAATATAACATTCTCGGAAAAAAGCGGAAGCATCAAATTAAAATAGAAAAGTATTTTTTCTAGGTTAGCTGTTTTTATTGATTGGAAAAATGAACGGTAAAATTCTTCTTCGCCATCTAAGCAACTCATTAAAATATACGACTGATTCACTTCCGGCAATACCGTTATTGCCAATCTATGCATTTTTCCCTTATTATCAATACTTTTTATTCTATTTCCATCTATATCATAATCTGGGGCTATATATGCATAATTCGCAAATCCCAACTTATACGGAATTGTAACCACAACCGTACTTATACCGTCATGTGTTCCAGCTAAAATTTCTGTATCAAACTTTTTCTTAACCGTTTCAAATTCTTCCATTCGTAGGCATTGGATTCGATACTCTTTCACTTGCTCTGGCAAAGAGAATACACCCGGCCGTTTTGAAAACATTCTTCTAAATAGCCACATCAAGTGTCTCTGTTTTGCATATTCAAAAACAAAAGCTTTATATGCATACACAAACTTCATTTCATCATTATTTGCGTCAAAGTCAGGTGATCCAGCTTCAATTACCTTAAACGCTTGTGTGTCATGCACATCGCAAAAGCAACTTTGCGTAGTTGCTTTATTACCACTTACTCTTGTAAACGGAACAATCAGTATTGGATTTACAGGATCTTCTTTAATCACTATAGGTTGCTTAGCTGGATCTTGCATTATCACATGATTATCTGCACTTGCAAGCAATGAAATAATCTTATGATTTTGTAAAGCATGTGCTTCTTTGATTTTTCCCTTGCAATTCGCCTGATCCGGATGTAAGCACACCTTATCCTGTTTAAATCCTTTTCTCATTTCTTCCATCAATAGAACTTCAACCGGTTTCTTTGAATTCACCGGGCCATCATCGCTTTTTCCTTTACAACAATCCTTGTATGATTTTCCTGATCCACACGGACAACTTTCATCGTCATGCAAATACAGCTGATTCTCTGGAATTTGAAGTTCCTTCATTGTGTCATAAAGAATTTTTGCGTCTTTATTTAGCAGTGAAAATATTTTCATTTTTATATCCCAAAACTTCCTCCGTATATTCATCATTTACACATATCCAACCTTTTCACATCTTCGCCGATTATAATAGACCGTTGCCTGCTACTCACCACGGAGAGGTGTGTGATTATTATTACGAGCAACGTAGGGAGCTATGCTCCCAATATCATTCATGGACATTTAAATCACTTCTTAACAACTCTCCATTCCAAATTATATCTTTCACCTATTACTAAGTTTTTGAATGTATGCTCAATTATTCCTGATTTTGGCTTTATAACCTTTGAAATTTTCGGAACCCTATCAACAGAATGTCCATACATATTATATTTGCACTCTAATAATTTGAGATTGTTCGCCACCCGAACACAAAGTGTTAAGTTTCTCACTGGAAAAGAATTTGTTAATCCTAAATACTGATGCTCCACATAATTACAACCATCAATAAAAAATTCTGCATCTATTATATATATTTTTCCTTTTTGAGATGCTTCCTCAAGCCTTACTGTATAAGCCTGAAATGCACCGTCAGAAAATTCATCTACGATAAGCTGATTTTTATTTTTTAGAGATTTTGTGATTGTTCCACCTGCGTTCCACGAATAGCGATCCGTATAGTACTGAATTCCATCTGCAAGCATTCGAATATACAATTTTTTTGTATATTTTATAACCGTAGTGCTGATATATTCCATACAAAACTCTTGGTTCTCTAATACATATGGATAAGTAAAATCGCCAATTGCATCCGAAGCTCTTACCCAACCTAATAAGTTAGAGTTTTCTTCACAATTTCTCAAAGCATTCATCACACAGTTTTTCAATGAAGAAAGATCATCGAAAAAGCTGCACATTTTATTGTTTTTTATGCTGCTCTTAAATATTTTATAATCGTTTTGTAAATATTCGGCATCACTGATTTCGTAGTCACCCTTTGCAATTTTATTTGCAATTCCCTTATCACTAAGTATTATGGCAATTGGTTTTTTTCCTATCCGCTTAGCGTACTCATATTCTCTTTGTATATAACTTTTCCCGATTCCGTTCTCCCTGCTTCCATATCGACCACCCAAGATTAATATAAAAACATCGCTGTCACGTATCCATTTTTTTATTACTTCAAACTGTTTCTTATTGTCAGCAGAAAATAATTCCATTCCAGCTGGGATATGACCTGCTTCTAATATTGCCTCTACTGCAGCTTGCCTTTCTAAAATCATATCTGTCCAGGTGGAAGATACGAATACTTGCAATTTTTTCTTCATATATCTTCTCCCCCTTTGTATAATACTCTGTTTTTATATACCGAAAGCCACGGTCTCCCGTGGCTCCAGTATATCACAAGTCTACAAATAAATCAGCCTTGTACACGCCTTTTTCTAGCATTTTCTTGAAACTGTCCTTTACTGCTGCGACATCCTCATGGTAGGTCATTCCGTACCAGGTGTCGTTGGTTTTCAAAACCTTCACAGACATCTTGCCCTGCTCCAGTAATTCTCCAATGAAGATAGGGATCAGATACTCGGCTTTCTGAGGATTACCCGGTACTTCTTTCTCGAAGAACTCTTTGAATCCCTCCTCCAGCACGTCTAGGAAATCAGGAGTCAAGCCCCACATATTCATAGATACCAGAGAATTCACATCAACAACCACACCATCTGCCTCTGCTCCAGCTGCGGTCTTTACGATGTTCTTAGTCTCCACAACCTCAGTCAAGTTTCCATTCTCATCCATCTTGCAAATACCGCGAGTCACGCCGCCGTTATCTGACAGAGTGTTCTTCAGAACGAAACCAGCCATGCAGGACTTGCCACCATTTACCAAATACTCATGGACAGCCTTAAAGCCTTCCTTGCCATAGTAATCATCTGCATTGATCACAATGAATGGGATTTTGATTACTTTCTTCGCTGCGAGCACAGCCTGACCGGTTCCCCACGGTTTTGTACGGCCTTCCGGAAGTTCTCCCGGAATATCGTTGATATCCTGAAAAGCGTAGTCCACAGTTACATTATGAGAAGAGCAAATAGCAGCAATGCGATTACCGATGGCCTCTTTGAACTCCTTCTCAATATCATTACGGATAATAAATACCACATGATTGAAACCAGCTTCAATCGCATCATGGATTGAGTAGTCCATGATGATATGGTTTGCATCATCGACCAGCTCCAACTGTTTAATTCCTGTTTCAAATCGGCTGCCATGATAAGTAATGTTGTTTTCATCTCTTTCTCTTTTCTTTTTTAATTAAACAATCCGCTTTCCAATCAGAGGTATCTTTTTGATTACAACATCAACAAAATAAGCGCAAACGAAAATCAGAATAGCAATTGGTATTGACGCAAACGGATATCTAAAATTTGTTGCAACCATATTGTTGCTTGAGATAACGTAGCTTAATAGATATGGTAATATTATTTACTTCAATCAATTTTCATTCCAGCCTTTATCCAATTATCGAAATCTATCTTAATAATATCAGCCGTGTAATAATCGCCCTCTCCTTCATCCTTATGGTATGTAAACCATTCTTTTGGTTTTCTATCAGGATTATTTTTTACCAATTTATCAATCATATTGTTATAACTACAGGTACCCATAACAATAGCTGGATTCCCATCTTTATTTCCGTGGTCCGCATAATGACACGCTCTTGACACAGCCTTACCAATCCATATCTTACTATTAATTCCAACACCTTTGCGTCCCGCCTTAACTACTAATTCTTGAGCCGTTGACATTCCAATCCCAACTTTTATCTCAGGCAAATTATGTTCTCTAAATAGCTGATTAAGCATTTTCATGAAAGTATTTACATAAAAACACTTATTTGCAGTTTCATATACATCCGCCTGCTTTGGATTAGTATACACTGCATATACACAATCCCCTCGCATGCCAATTTCTCGAAGATTATCATCATCTCTCAAAATCTCAATAATTTCCGAGGAAAAGCTTCGGAAAACCTTAGCTAATTTCTCCTTATCTTCATCCGCGCATAATTCCGTCGAATCACGCATATCCACAAAAATAGCACTTACCCAACTATAATAACCATTTGTAAACGTAAAATCATCATCATTTGGAAGTTTGTCTTGTTCCACAACTTCCATATCGTTGTCCAAAATTTCTTCTAAACGTTGTTTGCCCGCTTTATAATCATAATCTGCCATTACTTTCTACCCTCAGTACAAATAGATTCCAATTAGAAACATCACTACAAGTGCAATGAAGCCAATTATCGTCCACTTAATTCCTTTATTGTAGTTCACGTGCTTTTCATTTGCAATTTTTGAATTTATGTAAATTTGAGAAAGAAGATCATTCAGATACTCTTCTTTTGTCATGTTCAATACATCATTTTGGAAAACCTGATAAGAAGCCTTATCACTTATTTTTCCAAAGAATAGTACCGAATCTGTTATCAAATCAGGTTCATTGTAAACATTGGAATTGATTCTTGCAACTAATGTAAAAATCAGTCGTGCAATTCCATCGCACAACATAAATGTTGCTATCCCAAGAAATCCAATATATAAGATCGTACAGAAATTTGCAGGCGGCATAATATTTTGCAACACATTATACATTTCTGCCATTCCGTCATTTGTAAAAATAATTGTCAGCAGAACTCCTACCAACGCAAGCACTATGCCTGCTTTTGAATCACAGCTATTTATCCAGGCATTTATTCTATCTAATGACGCTTTCGCCTCTTCTATTTGTTCATCAACATCCAGTGTATCTACTATCGTTGTTCCCGCCATTATAGCAATTCCTTTCTTACACTTTTAATGATTCGACTTATTTCACCGATGGTCATATCACAATCCTAGAAAGTCATCCACATATAGACATCTTTTTGGCTTTGTTGTGTCTTTTTCCAACCATCCATGGTGCGATTCTTATAATCACCTCATAAGCTATACTGCAGATAGCAAGTGTTATAGCCACAACGATTAACGCTAATAGAAGATTCTCTCGTACGGCATCTGTGCTCATGTGCAAAGGAATGGATACTATTTTTACTACAATTCGATACACAGGACCATGAATGCAGAGAACCATCAACGAAATCCGTCCGAGGTATTGCAGGAGACGGTTTTGGTTGATTAGCATTGCCATCAAACCTACGCCTACCACTCCAATCATAGCAGTTACAAACCACATTAGCCCCCTGGTCAAGCCATAAAAAGCCAGAATGAAGTTCAGTACAATCAGAATAATTGCTATTCCGCCTGATGTAATCTTCCGTTCTGCCACTTGCCCAGCTTTAATTTGTCCTGCCAATGCCACGCCCAGCGCATAAAAACCTATGTACTTGAACACGCGATTGAGTCCCCAAAACAGCTCCGGCATCGGAAGAACAACATAGATAAGACTCATCAGCGCAGAAACAATATAAGCTATTTTCTTGCCGCCCAGATTGACCAGTATATTGAAAAGAGCTACCGTCACAAAGAAACACGGCAAAAACCACAGATGAACGTTGAAGTCCAAATTGTCATAGCAACCAGAAAATAGTCCTAGGAGAGAATCCATGAAGCTCATATCCGAATTCCGGAATCTTCTCTCTATCACTTGCCAATATAAAAGTACCAGCAAACCGAACGAGAAATACGGAACAACTATGGTCTGGATTCTCCTTTTTATATCTATTAAAACTGATTTTTCTTTATACACCCAACCTGCTGCCAAAAAGAAAAGTGGCATATGGAATGAGTATAGCCAATTAAAGACTGTGCGATTGGAATAGACATGTCCTATTACAACAAGGATAATACCTATTCCTTTTAATACATCAAGCCATGATAAACGCTCTGCTCTGCTCTGCTCTGCTCTGCTCTGCTCTGCTCTGCTCTGCTCTGCTCTGCTCT